>JAABUL010000649.1_pt1 | contig 73277 bp, 74 predicted proteins | sample 5559151 | NCBI WGS metagenome assembly JAABUL01 (sample SAMN10711876, study PRJNA513368) | rock metagenome | isolation source: Antarctica rocks | place: Antarctica: Victoria Land, Pudding Butte sud | reverse complement strand
CACCCCCCCCCCCCCCCCCCCCCTCCCCCCCCCCCCCCCCCCCCCCCCCCCCCCCCCCCCCCCCCCCCCCCCCCCCCCCCCGCCCACCCCCCCCCCCCCCCCCCCCCCCCCCCCCCCCCCCCCCCCCCCCCCCCCCCCCCCCCCCCCCCGGGATGGTTTTGGTGCTGCGAATGTTTGTAGTTACTGTAGTTCTTGGAGTGCGGTAGAGAGGGAAGATGGGGTCGTTTGTGATGATGGGGATTTTGTGGGGTTGTGGGCGGTGGTGGTGGTGGTGGTGGTGTGGTTGTGGTGTGGGTAGTGGTGGTGATGGGATTGGTTAAATGGGGAATAGATATGGGGTTCGAACGGTTCTTACATATGGATTCAGTGCGGGGGGGATATCCTGATTTTTGGGTTTTTTCTATTATTTTGGTTTTGGGGGTTTTGGGGAATGGGATATGGCTTGGCTTGGCTTGGCTTGGATTTTGTTTGGAAAAAAAGGTGGCGATGTGTGTTTTTTTTTCTGGGTATACTATCTTTGTTTGGAGGAGCGTGCGCGGTGTTGTTGTGGGCGATAAGTTGGTGGGGGGGGGGAGGACTTGGGTTGTGTGATGAGGGGTTTTCTACATGGGATGGGATGATGGTGTGGATATGGAAAGGTGGTGAAACTTTTTTGACACTTGTTTTATGGGATTATCTGATCATCTTTCTCGGTGTGGTCGCTTTCGTTTGTGTTGGATATTTGAATATTTGAATATTGAATATCATGCTTGAGACTGTTTGGAATCTCTTTCGGTGCTAGCTTTTAAGGTACACGTACTATTTATGTGGACGTATGTTTCTGGTATGAGAGGAGAGGTGTGTATAGAGTAAAAGAGGGAAGGTGAGTGAGGGGGGAACGATTTATGGTTGGTTTGAGAGTAAGAAACATATGAGAGCGAGATCGGATTGTTGGACGCTTGGCGGGAAGTAATATAAGGGGTTAAGAGTAGGGGTAGTGAAGGGAGTGAAGACGGAATGGTTATGTATAGAGAGGATGGAGTTATGAACTTGTTGAGATTGAGATTGACTGAGTTGCCCAGGAGGAGGTCGATACAGGTGAAAGTCTTCTGTTCGCTTAGTCTGGGGGAGGGTTAGACAGTGCGAGATGACATTTGTGCAACAACTGGAGAGACAGGTTGTCCTTGGCTTCGCGAAGGAAAGGTTCAGATTCGAATGTTGTTCAAGCGATGTCACCTAAGGTAGTAGGCTGGGACTCTGGTCTCATCTGTGAAACGCCAAAATAGTTTGGTCCAAGGAACCGCCATCCAGAAATCCGTCATTTAGATAATCATTCATCTCGTTTTCAATTTCCATCAACTAATTTCACTCCTATTGGCTTGGTGCTGCTATTCATAAATGTCTCTATGCTGTTAGTGTAGTCATTTTTCATGGCGAGATCCCAGACCGTGTGATGTAGATAGCTCTACTTCTATATCCGTACTCTCCTCTAGCAATCATGAAATGGGCGGACTGGAATTTCATGCCGTTACTCGGTATAGCGGTACATTCTGATATTTTGGCTTCATATTGTCTTTTCCTTGCTCTAGCAACAATTGTTTGACGTAGACAAGTCCATACGATACCACCACACGAATAAATGTCTTCTAGCCTCTCTTCTTGGCTTATTTACGTCGACGTCATTGCATATCAAGTTCACCAACGTGATCTGCAAATCGAAACATACGGCCAGCCGGAGGCGAGAGATATGCTTATTGCCATGGAGCTTGACGCGTATTAAAAAACGCTTCCAGCTTGTCTTAGAGAGATTTCATTGACGGCTTCATATAGGTCTGACGCAAAGCCCGAAAGACTATTCCCTATAGATCCCCGTACAACAAGGCCCCCATTCCGAGCGGTGTGTTGAAGAAAAGCATAGGCTGACAGCAAACTTTCGGGGTTTTTCAGGACTCGGGCGAAGCCAAAACTGGAACGTCCGGGGGTTGTATGATGTGAGAGATAAGTAAGATAGGTTGTCGTAATATTTCTGTGAGCATCAGGGAAATAGTCCGGTCCCTTTCGCTCGAAGTATTCCTGAGTTGTATGATGTATCAGCCGAACTATCCTGTTATCGCGATCAACCGTAACAAGTCCCAGGCACACAGATGTGAGGAGTTCCTCATCGATTAGGACGTCATCGCCAACGTATGTCAGCTCAAGCTCAACAGCCAAGGCATGCTGAACCTCTCTAATATTCAAAGGTCGATTGGCATAGACTATCCAGGACAAGACTCCATGTGCTATATTAGCATCATCGATATATTGGTTCTCAATCCTCTGCATAGCTTCGTCGTAAGTGCTGTCCAACTTTCTGGGTAAATTCTCGAGGGCCAGGCGGATTACTCTTCGGTCAGACTTTTTGGCTAGCGAGTCGATATGAAGCTGGACGAGTAGAAACCTGGCTTTCTCTCAGTAAAGCTCCGCGAAGCATTGTTTGCGACTAGACATAAATGCCTTGACAACGTTCAATAATCGTGTCGACAATAGTTTCTTGCAATCCTTCGTCGTCATTGACATAACATCGCAGCCTAGTCGCCTTGAAGATTCGCGCTGCGAGATAATGTTTAATATCGTCGTCTTTAGCACGAATCTCCAGTTGTAGAGATCCGAACTCTTGTTGGATGTTTGGCACACGTCTAGAGGTTACCAACAAATGCACGTCCGGCTGTAATGCTTGAATTTCTCGGATCAAGACTTCTCTGGTGCCGTTTTGCTCAATATATTCGTCCAGGGCGTCGATAATAATAAAACCCTTTGAGAAGCCGCGTACGACATTTTGGCAGCATAGATGAGTATTCAGCCAGTGAATTTCGAGTTTGCTTGCTACTGTGGCTATTATGCATGTCTCTAACATCTTTCATCATGATAGAGCGGCGTTCCATGATTTGTTTTAGCAAACTACCAAGCAAATTCTCTGGCGTTTGATCTCGTTCGTTATGATTGCAATAGATGTAAGCGATACCGACATCTTGGGATCTGAATTTATGCTCGAGATGGTTGATGATAAAGGACCTGGGCACGTCCACACTTTAGTCTTGTGAGCGAAAAATCAGTCGTGGTGAGTCTTTGTACGCAAGAGTGGTTTTACCAGCGCCGGCTTCAGCTTGTCAGCACGATGTGAGTACAATAAATTTCAGGGAGCAACACTACGCATTCCAGGACACCAGAGGGTCTCATCGGAAGAACATATCCATCTTTTGAATTCATCGGCGTCCAACAGCCACCTCCCTGGTCCCCCGTAAATTCTATCGAAAGTATCAGTTTGCTTGCTCCAGAAGCTTAGGGGAGAAAGCCAGCGTAGGGTTTCGCGGTCCTCTTGCGCTAGATTACATTAGCTTCTTATCAACAGTGGGAGTAGTATCCGGTTCGAATTACAAGTATAGTCTAATTGCAATTTTGCAACATTATCTCTGACCGACAAAACAGTGTCTCCCACCTTGGTGAGATCGTCTTTGACTGTATGTGATGAATCGCTGTAACTAATCAGCGAATGTGACGCTTGTGTAGACAGAATCTTCTAGGACGATCGAAACGGCAAGAACATAGAATGGTGAACAGGTAGAGTTAGATAACCGAGACCAACAATATGGTATCATGCAGACGACAATGACGAACAACGAAAACCCACAGATTATCCCTTTGCAAAGCAAGTCCAACAAGCGATTTTATACAGTCTATGCGAGACAAAATATCAAAAATCTCTTTCTTATCAAGCGTCCAAAGTAACTTCGACCCAAATTTCTTGAAACTAGATTGCGGTTTTAGCTTCTCTGCTAGAAGTTCCATAGCCTCTTTGAATTGACCAAGTGGCCCATTTTCCACACCTAGCGACCGAACGCCCAAAAGCCAGGGGTCACTCGAAGTCAATTCTTCTACTCTGTATCTTAGAGAAGTGAAAACGGTTGTAAGGCTGGCTATTTCTATTGCAAGCCTAGCCCGAATATTCGGCGCATCTCTGATATCATTGATGTAGCCAACAACCTGCGTGGTGGCAGTGATTATTTGAGCGACACTAGCAGCAAGACCTACTGCAGTGGCTGGGTCCATCGTATTGGTGGCCTAGGGGAGCGAGAATTTGGGAGTACCCCCTCTCTCTTCGCAGATTGGAGCGATGCCAAATTCTTCTGAGTGCCCAAGGACGTTCGAAGAGGATGTATGGCATCTTTTACTATGTCTCGAACGTAGACGCTGATTTCGATCCACTAGAATCATAACACAGCAGCCTGTGACCTGGCTCATGCAAGAGGCTAGTACAGCAGCCGGGTAGACACAGGCCTCACGCTTGTCTCACCTCAAGAGACCACAGAAAGTGACTTCCAGTGATTGTTCTGAGAAAGATGAAACCAATTAGTGTATTTTTGTCCCCACGTGAGTAGACCAGTTTAGGCCCTTTCGTCCTGAGCCTAACGGAGACCTGTCGATATCCAACCTAAGGACAACACATCAGGTATGCAGGAACAAGGTATCCAGAGTACAACATGCGAGATGTAGAAAGAATCGATTGTTCAAACAAAAAGTGTTTCTTGACAGAAAGAAGAATATATAGGCTCGTTACCACACTGATAGCATCAAGGACTGTTCCGCAGTAAGATAGTCCTCGTCAGCACAGCACTTGTACTCAGAAGAAGTCATCCAAATGTTGAAGACCTTCTGGATCACTTTCCCATGTGCTCTAAACCCCACCAACTCGCTTCTTGATCACTCAAAAACCGCCCAAACATCTTCCACGTCTTCCACGTCTTCCATGAATCTCTCTAGACCTGCAGTGAAGAAAAAATTGACAGATTCCGTAGTCTCGGCCCTAGGACCGAGTTCTCCTCCCTTATGCCCACGAGCTCAAAATATTCCGTTGGGACTCCATTACCTTTCGAAACATTGCATGTTAGTGATCCCATAAACTTTCCCTCTTGTCAGACTTGGGCTTGGTGGCCGCCGTAAACCTCTCTTGAAGGGTTCAAGTCGCCATCCTCGGTGTTTGGGCTCGAGCAAGGCTTGGAGATGCTCCTTAAAAACTTTTTCTTTGGCGTACTAGACACTCTCTTCCAAGATGCATGTTAAAATCTCGCATGGTAACAGAGCGATCGGACATGGCAATTTTCCAACACGCCCGTATATTATCACACTCAATGATAATACTTATAACCACGCTACAATCAAAAACCAGAACGGGCTCATAAGTCTTCCAGGTAATCATTCCTTCAAGCCGTTCTTTGACCCGTTCATGGACAGCAGCACCATTTGCAATACTAATGTCTCGTTCGTGATTAGTCCTCTACTCTGTGTTGATATATCGACGTCGTATGGGACATATTGTATTGGTTGTTGGGTGAGAGCTCGTTACCTCGGAGGAAGAAAAGGTTAAATCTACTAGCGGTGGTCAGCCCTATGAGGCCAAGATTATTAATCCCCTCGTCCCTACTTCCAATACACCAGGCGTTCTTCTTCAGCCGTATCATCAACGTGAATTGACTAAGAAAGGAGCTGTGACAGAGACCGCCTGCTGTGTGGCTGAGGAAGAACTCCATTCTTGTGGCTACTGGGTTTTGGTGTCGTCAACGTTTCAGCTTTTTGATGTTTTGCAGTAGTCATTAACCTCGCTCTTATTAGACGCTCTGTATCGCATTGCTGCAGCTGTCGTGATCGGAATAATATCTGAGGGTTTTAACTCGGCAGGCGCGCCTGCAGAGCTTCGTCCTATTAAAAGTCTATCCAATCTCTGCATCTGTATCTACCAATCAAATCTCCTCAATGCTAATTTCCCAGCCATCTTCTCGCTTCCCCACCAACTCCACACTCCTCAGGTCCTTCACCACCCAATCCGCGCCAGCATCCTTTAGTCTGCCACTGTCGTGCGTAGTCGCAAGCCCCAAAACCATACAGCCCGCAGCCTTCCCTGCCCTCACGCCTGCCGGCGCATCTTCAAACACCAGCACCTCTTGCTCCTCCGCTAAGCCGATGCGCTCGCGCCCAAGCCTGTAGCATGCAGGGTCCGGCTTCCCTGCGGATACATCTTCTGCCGCAACAGAGACGGGAGGTCGCGATAGCGACATTCGGTCAAGCCAGCCACACATGAGGGTGTGGGTGCACGAAGTGACAATGGCCCATAGGGCCGAGGCCTTGTCTAGAGAGTTCAGGAACTGGCGAGCACCTGGGATTTCCCCGGCATAGGAGCCGTATTCTTTTGGAATGAGGCCTTCGACGTAGTTCACGTCTGTGCTAGGTTAGTAGCAGACTAAGGGATAACCAGGAGCAATGAGGCTGACATTCCCAACTAGCTTTCGAGGGATCATACAACCGCAGCGTGTCGATAGATCGTCGGCCACGCGAGCTCTGGATAATAACGTTGGGATCGACGCCAAGTTCGTCACCTAATCTGTACTGTGCCGTAAGTACGAATACGGCGCATAACAGTGGTATGGACCATCGAGATTGAAGTTTCTCCTCGTGGTGACGAAACGGGAAAGGGATTCCTGACGAAGCTATCACTCACTTGTGCCAGTGTTTCACCACTGCCTCTGTAGAGTCTATAATAGTACCATCCAAGTCGATAAGGAAGCCGGCAAAGGTGTGCCTTGTGGATCGAGCAGGATGAGAGTTTTTGTTGGCGTGAGAAGACTCCATCATGGAGATAGGGTAATCACAGGATGATTCCTACTTTTCACCCTCCAATAGGGTAGAAACTTCTCATCAAAGCTTTCGCCGACTGCTCGTACTGTGGTACTACTAGTTAGTAGTAGTACGGTACGGAGATACGTAAGAAAGATCCTTTCCAGAAACGCGCCGCAGCCCCATGCGTCATGCGTCATGTGTCATGCGTCGGGACGGACTGTTATATACCTTAAGGTACATAGTTGAGCACGATTGGCTTCCGGGAGCGGGGTAATACCTTAGTGCATTCTCAACACGTGGACCATGGTGGTGTAAGGGAAGTTCCGTACAATTTCGAGGCTAATGTACCTACCACGTGTGATGCGGGCAACCTTAGCCTGGTAGCTGGAACCTCGAACCCTCAAATCTTCATACTCTCAAACCTAAGTGATAAGGTAGGTAGGCAACAACAGTCTAGATACATTCCGTTCATACAATCCCGTCATGTACCGGCCATGTTCTAGGTATTGCATTTCCAGTAAGTCATGCTGAATCGCCAAGACCTCAAGTTCTATCTACTCGTATGCCGGGTAGGTGCTTCAGCGGAATATTGCGCTCAGCGTTCCGGCCCACGCCACCCGGTGTCCAGACTGGCTCCTCTCCTGTCTGCCCCAGGATGTGTTCGTTAGATCGCAACGACTCGGCCCCAGTGGCAGCATAACCGCCTGAGCGAGGAACCGATCTATTCTTCGATGGCCATAATCGCTCTTTGAGGGTCTTGCTTGAGCCACTTCCAGAATAATACTGTCCTGGCAATGCAACGTGGGTCCTCTCCGATCTGTCACGGATGATTTTCCCAATGAGAGGTCGCAACGACGGGATTGAAGCGACAAATACCCAAAGGTTCAGTTCAATAATGGCCCACAGTGCCGCGTCCACTTCGTCAACTGGGCGATGCGAATTAGCTCAAAGTAAAGATAGCCATACACGTGAAAACTCACACGTAGGATCGAATCCAGGTAATCTTTGGGCAAGAACGAGACGCCATAGCCGTACCGCTGAGACCACAGTCACACTGCACCAGGATCAACACGGATTCTATTAGGAAGTGATGGTACCTACACAAGGCCGAGAAGAAAGGTACTACTTATAGAAAGTCTTTGGGAGAGAGATCTCTGAATATTTGATATAAAATAGACGGGTATAAGTATGACTATTAGGTCTAGCGTAATTGTAAAAACCTCATTGGAGGTGAAAAAGATGTTGTAATTAATGCATCGGCTTGGGACATTTAGGTCCCAGAATCCTCGAACAGGTGTACAGCTGAAAAATCCGACAAAGACCTACAACGGCAGTCAGAACAGCACTAACCAGTGTTAAAGATCCGATACATACTGCAGCAATCATCCAGGCAATGTTCAGCCCCGCCGCTATCTGTATTGGAAGCTTTCCCTTTGTCCCACGGAAAATCCGCCAGTACAAGGCCAAGAGGGAGAGTTTGCTGAGAGTAAGGGCAATTGGATAGGTAATCGCTAAGCCGTACAATCCCTTGAAAAACTCCTCGACATGAAATGGGTCCGACTTGCTTATATGCTGCCCGTAGTAATTAAGCTCCACTTCCGCAATCACTGTAGCAGTATAGCCCCAAGAGAAGATCTGAAGATCGAGCTATTAGATGAAAGCAAGGGGAACGGGATCAAGAGCCATACTGCAGCGCCTAACAAAAGCCAATCATCTTTGCCAATCTCGATCTTCGTATAAGTACGTGAAAAGAAACGGAGCACAACCGTCGCAAATGACAGGCACATAAAGAAAATGGCCACAGCATTGATCTGAGGTCCATAGTTGGCGTTGATATCGAGGCCCGGAACTATAGGCGTTTTGAAAGACATGTTCATGTGTATAACGGAAGCAGCAGTAGTCCAAGGTGGCACTGGTGGTTCATATAATCAAGAGCCGTAAGCAGCGCTTTATGTAGATTGGGGGCGGTATGCCAAGCCCTTTCGGACATTGCAAAGCGTATGAGGGGGGGGGGAGACAAGTGGCAGTACAAACAGGCCCAAGGCAGATCTAGCTGCACACGGATCGACGAGAAATGCATAAAGGTACTTCCTTATCAGCAAGTTGAGCTATAAACCGAGATCCGGCACCAGTGGGTGCAGAAGTGGTGCGACTAGGTATGAGCGGCAAAGTCCGAGTAGGATTTAAGCCCCAATGGTTGCCCCACTAGTGCGGTTCCGAGCGTTATTCCCTGGATGACGGGATCAATATATAACGTACCTTACCAGGGCATGAAACAAATAACGTGCCCACTCAGGGCGGTTTTTGATAATGGGAAAGACACTAGAATGCAGAAGCCCAGATCAACCAATCGCCCAAAGTAGGTATCGTTCCACTAGAACCGTCCTGAGTACGGATTGGAAGTGCTTGAAACACAAACCGACAGTCTACTACGAATCCTTGGTGGTAAGACAGATGTTGCAATTCTGTAGAGGAAGAAGAATATCAATGCAAGCAATCTTGGTTTGATTCCTAAATACTAGGTATTCTTAGTCTGTTCGTCCGCGAGAGCTTAGGTATTTCTTGCGGATATCATTAGCTTCAGTCTCCTCGCTGCGATTCAAAGCCGCCCATTTTGGCTCGGTCTGGAACAAACGGGTAGCATTGATGTACTGAATGGAGGCTTAGTTAGCACTGTCGCATTGCACCAGTAGTCGTTAGATACATACATTGTCCTCATCTACAGTGAACCGATGGTATATACCAGCTGGAAGCACAAGCAGGTCACCCGGTTCCGCTTTGATTCGAATCCACTTGTCATCTGCGTCGCGGACGTCGAAATATCCGTTCCCCTTCAGTATGTATCGGATCTCTTCGTCCTCGTGCATGTGCTCATCAAAGAACATCTTGATCTTGTCCTCGTACGCCGAACCCATGGCGCTTGGCGACACAGTAATCTCATCGCGGTTGGCGTAGTTGCGAGTTTTGGCGAGATTCTCGAGGTTGGAAGAAGACGAAGGAGATGAAGGTGGAAAGCAATAGTAGAGCACTCCGATGGCCGAAAGATCTTTTGGGGAAAGCCCAACCCCAGAATCGTGAGGAAGGCGGCAGTCGCCCTGGAAGAATCAGTTTTACTTCTTGAGATATCCATGGGAGCTTACAGCTTGGTTGTCGTGATAGTAAAGTCTCATCTTTGTATATTGTAGTCTGTGTATGAAGATGTACTCGAGGTTATGATTTTCAGAAATCCAGAAGAACTCAAGTTCTGAAACAAATGAAGCGAGATAAAATACGTGACAGGTGAATACCAAAAGGACGAGCGAACGTGCATCCGTTATTCGTTTCGGTTATGTTCCGCGCTCCATATATGTCCTAAGTCTTACGCCAGGCTCGTGTCAGTGTATTCACAGGTGCGAATCCTGCGTGCTCCATGGAGCCCCACCCTCTTCGACAAGACAGCTTTTGCGGGCATCGCAGCATTGTCAACGGATACGATGCATAATCGGCAAAACCGTGTGATTGCCTCATTATCCTCGCTCCATTTCCGTTCTCAAGTCCATAACAGGATTCAGAGAACTTCAGGACTAAACCTTTTTATCGTCGTGTTGATCTGCAATTCCTGGAATGTCATTCGACACGCCGGGCTTCGTCAACCTGGTTAGTGCCAAATTGAAGTGGTCAACAGGGCTTTTTTAGCAGTCTGTCCCCGTCTTTATAGCAGCAGTCTAGGTAGCATCCTAGGCAACACGCACCAGCCATGTCGAATGGGTTTAAAAATTACTGATCAATACATTCGTACGAAGTACGGAGTACTGTTAGGCCATTTCCACATTCCATACGCTAGAGATAAGGTACTCAAGTGAGACCAGACGCGTTTCGTTTCCCCCCTTTCTCCCCGCTCCTTCCCTCACTATTGCTCGAGGACGTCGATAATCCTAGTAAGTAAGCTTGTACATATGTATTCGAACTTGATTTCCAGGACATTATGCGAGCTGATCTCGACCACATGCATTAGATGATTCTTAGTACTGCCATCTGCATTGAAAATTTCTCAGACACTGAATTGATTCCACGTCACCTTGTTCGTGCGATGGTTTGTGGACAAAGAAGATTGCGTCAGGATAATAAAATCTCCTGGCAATAACCATCTCAAGCTGTTGCCTCTGGTAGCCATTTTGGGTCCAGGTTAGTTCATGAACTCGAAGAGTCCTTGACAAACCAAAGAGACAGTCGGTCTCACAGGTCAATGCTTTGAGTGACTTTTTCCTTTGTCCCAAAGCATATTTGGCCTTGTGTCAAAAGCAATCGTTTGTTACTGTCATCCTCGTAAACAATGGCATTGTCCATGACAGCCCTTCAGGCTTGCCACAAGTCATCAATATCTGCTAACGATCCTGCATAACTGACGTATAACATCTTACTCTGACCAATATTGCTGCACCACGAAATTACTTGCATTTTTCAACGAAATTCAAGTCCTTTGAGCCGGTGGTTTCAACTTAGATATCATGACCGTCTATTATACATGTCCGAAGTGTGGTTTGGACGTTGGAGTAGGCAAGGAACCAAACAGGGCACCATCTATTCATTCAGGGAAAACAAAAATCCGATTAACGTGTCAGAATTGCGACTACACTGGTCCAGAGCAATATCACAACCCTGGCTCAAGGCCTCGGAAAAGAACGTCTTCCTCACGCAAGCCAGTCCCACCTTTCTTCGGCAACGCGAAGCTTTCAAAGGAAGCGGATCAACTCGCCCAAAACTCATACGACCTTCAGGAGCCTCTCAATACCCGGCAACACGCACGCCGACCAGCCATATCAGCCGCTCAAGAACAAATGCTTCTGTCCAATTCGACCTCAGGCAGCATATCAAATAGTGCTCGCAGCCTAGCTCCGGTAGAGCAGGTGGATAGTGTTGGTCAAACAGAAAGCCAAGCCAAGGAATTCACTGATACGCGGTCGTTCAAAGAGCGCATATTCAGCCTCAGCCTCGAAGAGCAAAGACGTTTTGGATGCAATGCCATCGGATCAGGCATGTTGACCCCCTTCGACAATGAATCGCTGACACAATCGATAGACGATACTATTCAAATCCCTGAGCTCTTCTCTTGGGAAAACTCGCCGTCAACAACGGTAAAGAATTCCACTCATCTAAGAGAACGAACGTTCGATACCAAGCAAATCAACAATGATCGCCTCACGACCCAAAATCTAGAGCGGCTCCAAAAATCCTGCTCGGACGACAGGACGAATTTGGTCCCCGAAGTCCTCAAGTTTCGGTCTAAGACCAACGCGCTGTATCCCTCGATGCCGCCAGTGGGCCCCAAGCGAGTCCGGAGCACCAGACTCGAATGTCACCCCACGCCGGAGACTGAACCCCTCTACCTCCCGCATCCGTCAGGTCCTTACCTCAACCCAAGACGAAACACGTCTATCCAACAAGCAGCCCAGATATCCCATACCCCGCGAGCAGGCAGACGACCGTCCATCCAAATTGAGCAGCTGCGCGCCTTCTCCACCTCAAACCCCGGCTCCGCAGCCGCCCAAATGCAGGCACTCGAAGCTTTCGAAGCTTCCGCAGCAATGAAGCACGTCCAGAGCTCGAAGCCTTCAGTTGCTGATTCCTATGTCCCAGAACCCACAGTCGCAACAACAGAATCTATAATCGCAACCGCTCTAATCCAAACCGTTCCCCCCTCTCAAGAATTGGCGCAACTCTCCAGCGTCCCCCGAGGCCCTTACCAAGCCTCAAATTGCCCCATCACCCAGCCCCACCCCGACGGCGTCTACGGCGTTGAGGGTAGACGTTTCTACTCCGCCGATACCACCAAGGTGGTGCCGCCGGAAGTCGTGGCAGCGAAGACGAGGATCGCGTTGCTGGAGTCTGGGGAGGAGTTTGGGCGATATCTGGAGGATGTTGGGCTGGTTAGGGCGTTTGAGGATGTCCACGTGAGTGGGTCGAGCAGGCAGGGGTGAGATAGTTGCGGAGTGGTTTGGCTAGGTTGCGCGGGGGATCTCGGATTAGGTGGGCAGGTGAGCCCTTTCTTTTCCGATAAGCTCGCAAATGGAACCCATGGCTTTTTAAGAAGTAGGATTATCCGAACGTTTTGGGGCTATGGTGTGAATATGTAAGTCTTTTCTTCTCTTTCCCCCCAAGATCGTCAGACGTCATTACTGTAAGTAGGCGGGTTTCTCATTTGCTTCTTGTCTACCTGGAATATTCTCAAGTAATATTGTGCGGCTTATCAAATCTTCCACAAATTCTTCTCTGGGCGCAAGGCACTGGCCTAGATTTCATGTGACTATCTTAAAACATTTATCCAAGCCACAACAAGAAGAGCCCATATACATATTGCGCGACTCGATTTTTGTAGAAAGCTACGAGCCTTTTAATCTAGAAAATTTAGTATATCTATCTATATACTGTTTCACTCTGACGTGATCTTAAACAACTTGACCGCCAAGTCACAAAACCTACCGACCACGAACACTTTTCTGAGTTTTGCAAACAAAACAAAGCACATGAATAACTAATGCTGCAGCTTTTCCTACAGTATTGAAACTCTCAACAAGTGATTTTGGAAATACAACTCTTCTAAGATAACATTCATCATGCTTCTTCTTCTCCTTCTCCTTCTCCTTCTCCTTCTCCTTCTCCTTCTCCTTCTCCTGCTTCTTCTCCTTCTCCTTCTCACTCCCATCCCTTCCCCTCTCATCTAATACCCCACCGCAAACACATCAAAATCAAACACAATTCCAACCCCACCCCCACGCAAAACCCCAAAGCAACACCGCTCACGTCCGCGCCAAAAAGGCAGCCGAAGAGCCATTACTAAAGTAAATAAAATTTAAAACGTACATATATTAGTGAAGTAGTGAGTGACATGGCGCACAGATCGTTCTCACTCGCCCAAATCTTAAAACAAGAGTACTGGTGGTGGTGGTGGTGAAGGGCATGAGATCTGTAGTGGGGTTTTGTTCGTTAGATGTGGTGGTGGGGGATGGGGTGGTGTTGCAGTATTATACATATATACATCAAAGTGGTGCGCAAAACCCACACCTTCCTTCCATGGCGGGAGTTGGCGGTGTCTGGAGAGTTAGTTGATGGCTGGGATGGATGGTCTAGTGTTCTTGAACCTTGCCCCTCCTCCTCTTATGCCCTTTGCTGAATGTTTTCCTTCGATAAAGATATCTTGCAAATGGTAATGAGGGAATAGTAGATGGGGAGGAGATATTTCCCGTAAGTTGATTTCCCTTCTCTACATCTTCCATGCTAGCGACTAACAAACTTGTAGCCAAAAAAAAAAAGAGGAACACGGGGGGGTTTCTTGAGATAATGGGTAGAATGTTTCAAGCATACTGATCTGCATTCCATGCCATTGATTGTCCGAGTAGTTCTAGGTTCTGCGATGAGCAATGCTCCCTTCAGATGTTTTTTTTAAGGAGACCTCGCACTTCTGTCCCAACCACAGAACACAATACCACCGCTTCTCAAAAGATTCTTTTGAGAATTCAAAACCTCACACCTCAACGCCATCTATTACGCCATCCCATCCCGGCATCCCCCAGCGCTTCCTTAAGCAAAAACCCCGAATCAAACGCCCTGCCTCTCTCTTTCCCTAGTCTTCCTCTCCACCTCCTCCTCCCCACTCCTCCGTCCCTCGGTCTCGTACGCCTGTAACTTCTGCTGCCTCGCGGTAGCGGATGACTGTGGTGACTGTTGTGTTGGTTGCCTTTGTTGTTTTTGGTGGAAAGATGATTTACGAGAGACTTCTTCAGGGGATTGTCCTGGTTCCGAGAGACGGGCGACGCGTTTTTTCTCCTGGTGCTTTTTGTAGGCTTTGTAGCCCCAGGTGGCGAGCATGATTGTGGAGCCGAGGGGGGTGTTGGAAGAACAGGTGGAGCTGGGGATGGTTGGGTATGAGGGTGTGAGATGTAGTTTAGATAGTGGGTGGATGTGTGATTCGGGTTGATTTGATTAGGTAATTTTTGTATGGAGGAGGAGGAGGAGAAGGAAGGGGCTTGAGGAGGTATGGGGTGGATGGGGAGAAAGAAGAGATGGGAAAGCGCACTTATATATCTAAATATATCACCAGGCGTTCCAAATTTCGCTGAGCTGAGCTCAAAGCTCCAACGTCACATAAGACCACCCTGCTTATCTTGAATTAGCACAGCGACCATTTCAGGAGCAAATGCCAGAATAACCAAAAAAGATGCATTTTTGATATCGCAAGGTTGGAAATTTACATGTAGTCGATGCGATGCGATGCGATGCGATGCGATGCGACTGCTGAGGTTGGGGCTGATGTGTCCAGATTAGGTTAGCCTTGTGAAATTGTTCAGCCTCAGGACAATGCCACGCAAAGCGTTACACGTGGAGACAGGTACGCGGTAAGGGAAAAAGGGCGACGTTGCGGTCTGAACAAGACCACAGAGAGCCTGGGGCCAGGAAATTGCGGATAAGTGTTGTGACTGCTAAAGATGGTGGAAATGACGCCGAGTCAGGGTTGGACGGTATGGAATGATCAAGGGTAGTAGGCAGTGCAGAGAGGCCATAATGAGTCCTGGATTTACTTTTCTGATGTTTCTGGACGTCGAGGCTTCTAAGGAAATTGTTTCCGGAAGTGTAAATTAGATACCGTGTAAGTTGGCGGTTTAATGTGGATACGATACCGACAACAAGAAAAGCTATATTAGGGAATAGCTCGGCAGTCTCTTCTATTGCAATTAACGGCTTCTTGGAGCCTGCAAAGCTTCGACATATATACAAGACCTTTTACTCCCCAGCCATCAGCAGACAGTCTCCTTTTCTAGCACCTTTTCATGCTAGCACCAGTCGGTGGGATATTATTCAAGCACTTGGGCCTTCATGGATCGATCCTCATAGATAAAAGCCACAAGCGAACGCTCGCTTGACAATAATCATAGTCTAAGCTCGATTGTCATTCTTAAGATCCGCTCTCGCCTCGAGACTTATCCTTTGGTACCTGCGAATCCTCTTTTTTGGCTTCAAGGCATTGACGCTTCGTATTACGTCCATCCTTGTCCTCAGCGTTTCGTTCCCACTTAAGAAGAAAATGTTTAACGACTTCCTTGATACTACTGACAAGACAACCTTATTGTCTTCATAAAATGTCTGCACTTGATTGCACTCGACTCGTCTCGGCTGACGCTTGGAAATTTGTTCATCCTCCTGAATATCGGAATCTCTTTGCCTCTTGAGAACGGGCTTTCGACTCTCTGTCTTGACGCAAGTGACAATCTCATCGGCTTTACACGATATCTGCAGGTTCTCCCACCCGAATTGTTTTCGCTGACGCGTTGCATCATGTTGCTCCTCCCCAATATCTCTTCGCCTTGTAATGCCAGCGCCTTCTTGGCCGTTGGTCAGCGTTTCTGTTTTCAGCTTCACGTCCTGCTCAGCAGAGCTTTTCAATACATTGGCTGAGGTTTGTTCGATGCGTACAATGGTCATCTCGGAATCGCAGGACAAATACTCGAATTTGAGATGTAGATCCTGCGGCTCCTCAGCTTCTGTTCCACCATTTGCGCTGCTTTCTGTATCTGCCTTTGGCTCTTTTCGGGTGTATGCTGGTAGAATGATCTCATCCTTAGCCTCATGTGCTGCATTGGCGTCGAGCCTATCACAACTGCTTGGTTCTCCGTAATCGAGGACGGGCCATGGATCACCAATTGGTTTGTCGGATGCCCCACCTCCATTATATTTCCGATACGCCTTGGCAACTTTTGACTTCCGAAGATTCTGTACTTGGTTGGAAGATAAAGTTGACGATGCAGATAGGGCAGAAGGAGGCAAAGATACTGTGGGAAATGGAATTCGGAACGGAAAAGTAGTTATAGAAGAAGCACGGACTGATGTTCGAGCAAAGCTGCAAGGTCTTACAGTTCTTCTGGTATGCCATTCAAAGATAGACTTCCCAGTTCCATCGACGAATTCGACATCTGATTTTCCCTTGATGGTTCATAGTCCTGTATGCTGAATGAAGCGTGTTACGGAAATCTTTGCGTCTGGGCCGGAGATGATCGCTGAGATCGGGCCTGGGGCGACAGCACATTCGTAGGTGATTTCCTCGTCTATCAGAAAGAACTGTGTCGGTGTAGGTCTGTAAGATTGTATTAACGGGCCTGCGTCGCCAGACGCTATCAGGTTCTGGGTGCAGAAGTTAGCATCAAGTCTTGCTTCGCGCAGGTTTGCAATGGACTGTTTACACCATTATCCCAGTACCTCGTAACGGTACCTGTATGGATGATCATAGATGCGTCATGATCTTGTAGGCCTCCAAACATAGCTCCTAGATCATAAACTGTGTGGTGTAGCATGATATCCACCCAAGCCCATTGAGGAATGGAGTCTAGCGGTATAATGAACAAAGCTCGGTGGATACACGTAGAAGATTGGATGAGCCTCGTGTCACCACAAATCTCCGTTAAGTGGATATGTTACGATGAGACAAATAGTCTGTACATTGAGGGAGCTGTTCCTGTTACAACACCTTACGCGGACTACAGCCGACGCCATCTACACGGAAACTTATAAAAGAAAACGCAGTAGAATTGTAGGCTCAAGCGTTTCCACATATCAATTCTTGTTCTTAATGAGAGACAGTACCTTACCTACAGGCGAAGGAAATGATATTGAGTTCCTGTCACCTCTGGGCACAGATCGTCATCACATTAGTAGCGTCTCCAACATATCAACCAGTGCCTTGCTCCATTGTTGGCTTGCTTATCTTACAAGATACCCACCATGAACCCAGTTTACTCCCTGACCCATAGAGCTGCCATTCCCATACCTGTGCCGACACACATACTTGTTACACCAACTTTCTTGCCAGTTCGGCCTAGCTCGTTAAGCAACGTAGATACTTGCCTGGCTCCGGTACAACCCAGAGGATGACCAAAGGCAATAGCACCTCCGTTTGGATTAATCTGTTCAAGATGTCAACCATTGCAACCCATCCTTGAAGAGTATAACATACCTTTTTCTCGTCCAGTCCCAATTCCTTAACACACCAAACACACTGACTAGCAAAAGCCTCGTTAATCTCGTAAACATCTACTTCATCCTTCGAGATCCCGGCCTTTTGTAGTGCAACTGGAATCGCTTTCCATGGCCCAATGCCCATGAGCAGAGGCTTCACGCCAACAACAGCACTCGTGACAAACTTGCCTATGACCTTCTGACCAAGTGTCTCTGCTGTACTTCTCCTCATCAATAAAACCGCGGCAGCACCATCGGAAATCTGACTAGCATTTCCAGCGTGTATGCTTCCATCCTTTGCAAAGGCAGGTTTGATCTTGGCCAGGCTCTCTGCTGTAATACCAGGCCTGATACCGTCGTCTTTGTCCACTGTAATCGTCTTTTCCTCGTCTGTTTTTGGATCAACGAACTTGACCGTCATTGGCGCGATCTCTTCATTGAATTTTCCCGCTTGTTGGGCCTTGAGGGCCTTTTGGTAAGAGGAAGCGGCAAAGGCATCTTGATCCTGCCGTGAGATCTTTCGGTCCTTGGCCATCTGTTCGCTTAGCGCACCCATGGGTACTTTGCAGTTCTTGGATTCTGGGTGTGACTCTAAGAGCTCGGAGAATTCCGTCACAGCCCCAGGACCATACTGAGAAGACATCGACTCCACGCCAGCGCCGACTCCAATGTCAATCATGCCGGAGCGAATGGCGTTCGCAATGTCTGCACATGCTTGTAGCCCACTTGAACATTGTCTATTCAACGACTTCACTGCGGTGCTCTCTGGAAATCCGGCAACGAGGGCTGCAGCACGGTATTCGGTAGCTCCGCCACCGGGTGCAAGAACGTTTCCAACGGCGATATCTTCCACCAGAGCCGGGTCTATCTTGGAGCGTGCTATTAGGGATTGGAAAGCGTGGACGAGCAGATCAGCAGCAGCAGTGTCTTTAAGACCACCTTTGCCGCCACGGGTGAAGGGCGTACGAAGAGCGCAGGTGACGACTACGTCGTCAGGTGATTTGGCAAGTATACTCTCACGACCTCGAGGAATATCAATCTCCGAGGAGGCGAGGTGGGACTGCACTTGAGAAAGGCGTTGTTGTGCTATGGGCAGTCTGTCAGTGTAGTCTAGAAAAGGACTTCTTGGAGGGTATTACCGTGAGACATGTTTGGTGACTGTGAATGTTGTTGATGCTTGAATGCCTTCAGGAATCAAAGCGGGTGATGGCTACATATTTATTCGTGAGTCCATGCCGGAAGTGATGAAGCCTCGGCTGAAATCATCCCTGCGCGTAAGCTTCAGGTCACGTGGTAAACCACCCATCTTCTTTTCACATGCAAATTCCGGTGCTTTAGGGCTTGCAGTTTGGACACATACACATACATTGTAATGCCTTTCCGTGTGCCTCGTACACAAGGTCATACTCGGAACAATCAAAGAGTCGTACTGACTGAATAATGTAAGGCATTGCCCGACTTCCCAAACGATGGCGGGAAGCGTGGTAGCCGCCATCTTAGCCCCTGCCAGGCCCAATACTTTCTCTCGTTAGATCTCTCCAGTGGTTTGTATCCGACATGGTTTCTTCGCTTGTAGACCAGGCACTCGAAACGCCATCTGTTGACATCCAGTCCACAGCTTGCCCGGGCTCTGCCTTAGCGTCAACGGGCGTAAGATTGATGTCAAAGTCTTCTTCGTCCGCGGCATCTCTCATGTTGATGCAATTTGCCTTTCGTAATATTGCCTCATCAAGATGCTGACCTCGGTGCTGGGAGACGTGCTCCATCAAGGCCTTGGCATTTCGAAACACTAGTGATTCGTGACTTTGCGAAACACAGAAAACGCATCGATAGTCGTATATACCATGTTTGACCTTGGATAACGCAACATGAGACTTTGCGAGGAATGTCCAACGATACCGAACGCCGTGAGATTCGCGGATTGCGTCATCGAAAGCCCACTCTTTGTCCTTTTTGCAAGCGCGACCTTCAAAGGCGCATTTCGAGCTTCCGCATGCCCAGTAGTATCCCTCACCCTGAAAAGAGCCCGATTGATTCCGTAGCTTTAGGCCGTCTCTGAGTCCAACCTGCAGTTTGTATGCCCCCTTGCAAAAGCCCCCGTAGACATCCCCCGATGCGAGTTTCGATTCATGTGTGGATTGCCTTTGTAAACCACCAGATGGCTCTGTTTGCGATCTTTGCCGTGCGTGAAGACTCGTTGTTAGAGTCTCGTTTGGTGATCTCGAGAGCTCTGAAGCCCATGGATTGTCTTCATCCAAAAGCTCCTGAGACGAAATCGTCATCGCCGAGGAACGATTACTATTCGGCGCGCTTTTATGTGGCGGCATGATGTCATTCGAATCACCTCTTGGGTAGCCAAGCTCTCCTCCGTGTGATTCCCTTGTTCCAAATGTTGGTATGTGCGAGAATATTCCACGGAACTTGCGTTTGGCAGAGCTGGAAGAAATCTCGGGCCTTTCTGTATGTTTGTAGCGCAAAGGTGGTTGGGACGGGTACTTGGGAACGTTTCCCACCTCATTATCCCATGGGGTAACAATGGATCTTACATAATTTCCTGTGTCAGGTTGCGGCGCTCTGCCATCAATTTGACCTTCACCATTGACATTGTTGGAAGGCAAAGGTATACAAGGTAGGATTTGAGGTATGTTTGGTGATACAGATATCGTCCTTGCCTTTCGCAGATAAAGATCGTTGAGTACGCTCACGGCCTTGATTCTCCCTTCATCTGAGGCGTCTACAAGGATTGAAAAATCGGTCATGCCATCATCCTCGGATGCTTGCCGCAAATGTTTGATCAATGATCCTTGGAGCTCAATTATGACATCCTTGAGGGCGTCGGTAGCGATTCCTATGAATTCCTCAGTTGGCGAAATCAGAGCAGAATCGGGCATCACTCACTGTCTCCAATCGCAAACTCGGGTCCAAAGCGCTTCACCCCACTCTCCTTCGCTTCTTCCACTGCTTGCGATCCTTTTTGGAGTGATTCTTCTAGTAATATTGTTGGCGGGAGCGCCTTACGAGCTCGACGTTTGTCCTTGATTCGTTGAACAATCACTTGTCCATCTCTGTAGGCAGATACAACGGCAGCTACGCAACTGATAATCGCGACGACCTCCATCGTTTGATCTAGTCATGAGTGTATAGACTTAATGAACGTAGAGCACAATGTTCCTGCCAAGCCGTAGAAAGGCTTGGGGAGTGGAGAGAAGTATGCTTAAGAAACGCATATGCGCTTCCCTGTAGAAGGCTTCAAATGGAGGATGTCCTACAGGATTCATGCTGAGGCTGAGCGGGATGTCCATTTGGAGGGGTGATGATAGGTCAAGGTTAGACGCCTACCCGAAGGCTGCAAGGCTAAGTGATCCCTCGAATCAATTTCAGAACGATGAGGATCGAAGCATATACTGAGCAGAAGTGCAGTATGAGTACAAAGTCATTCCAATGAATAGTCCGTGTCAAACGATCAATGAATTTAAAGCCGCAAATGCCTGTTGTCGTCCTGAGTTGGATTACATAATCCCGCCGATAGGGTTTTCCCGCCGCAGCCACCACATCATCCTCACCAAATCCTCTTACTGCTTATTCTCTTCCCCTAATGGCTTCTCCCCCTGTCGTTCTACATGCTTCCTCTTCTCCTTCGCGGGCTCGCTCGGATCTCTCTTGACCTCATCGTGGCTGGGTGTGCTCTCATCTTGCTCCGCAGGAATCTTCGACTGGTTTGACACTGGCGTCTGGATGCTTGCCGTATCTGGAGACCCGCCATCTGTAGCACGCGAGGTTTTGATGCTTGATTGCTCGTTGCTGACGGACTGAGGGTTGCCCAAGTCGCCTGATTTGCCTTGAGGAGAATCGTCGTGGCTAGAGGAGGTTGCGTTGCGTTGCGATGGGTGGTAGTGTGCAGAACTGGGAGAGGTTAGTCGAATCTTTCAGTTGGTGGACTCGTTTGTGTGAAGGGAGAGCAAGGATTGGGTATTCTACTTATGGCTGGGTTCTGGCTGCGGCGGAGGGTGGAATGGAAGAGACCAGGAGCGAGGCGAACAGGAAGCTTCCGTACAATTTTAAAGGTCATTATTGAGGTATTAGGACCGAGGGGTCCGAAATTGTGGTCCAATACGGCGAGGTGAGCGTACTGTGCCTTGAAGCCCTCTGCTGTGCTATTACCATGATACAACTGAATATAGCTTCCCCGGCGATCGTCCGTCTGCATGTCACTGATGTACGGGAGATTTCCCTAAACCAGATGAAAGATCAGGACGGGAAGCGTCCCAGACAGGGAGACACCTTTAGGATAAACCGAGAGCGGATAATGCACGTACAGCCAAACGCGGCTCTTCGCTGAAACTATTCAGGAAATAGAGCTTGAGCGATGGCAGAACTGTTGGGTATCGACAATGATGAAAATCGCAGCATTGGAATAATGATCGACTCTATGGTACAGTATGTTTCTGTTCGAACCGAGTTAAGGCGTCGTCCCTCATGTAGGAATGGACATCAGGCAATTCTTATCAAGCGCTATCACTCTATTATCTGCGAGCGTAGCGCTATTTGTGATCCCTGACGTTGCCGAGCAGCGCCGGCGGTCACTTCAGGAACGGGAGCTTGTGTATAAAGCGTATTAGACTCGTGATAAGCACTGATATTATATACGAAGAAAGACAAGTCTGAGAAAAAGGACTGAGCATATCGTACGGCTATCCCTGAGATATCATAACTGTGACAAACTCCCAATACTGGAATCTCGACCTCACCAAAGTCCACATCCGTTTTGAGACCTGAGCGTACGTGAGCTAAGGGCAGTCGTCCATGGATACGAGCCTGACGAGAAGGTTGATCCGAAGAGCCTAGATGATCGAGCTATATAGCTTGGGGACATTTCCCCTCGACTGCCCAGCCTAGTGGTTGTAATTATCGAGAGGCGCATCATTCTCAATCACCTTCCAGATCTCGTCAATCTCGGTCTTGGCCTCCTCGCCGACCGAGCCCTTATTCAGCCAAGCCAGCGTCTCCTTGACCTGAGACAGCTTGCTGGCGCCGAAGATGACGGCGTCGCCATATTTGGGGTCAAGCGGCGAGTCGAAAGCGACCCAACGATATGCAAGCTCCGCCTTGCTGCAGCCAGCAGCCTGAGCAGCCACTCCCCACAGATCTAGGGCCTTGTGGTACGAGGGCTTGTTATATAGATCAGCGTACAGGCTACCCAGCCAATGGCCTTTACCGAAACGTCCAGCGTCCTTGCTGCCTGCGATGATCTGCTCCTTGGTCTTGGTCAGGAGGCCGCCAGCGATCGGGCTGTATACGTAGAAAGCGATGTTGAGCTTGCGCAGCGTGGGGAACAGCTCTGTTTCCTGCCTTCTAGCGACGGGGCTGTAGTTGCCCTGGTAGACGGTCGGCAGCGGGTAACCCTTCTCCTTGCAAAGGGCGTAGATACGCTCCACGTCATCTGCCTTGAAGTTACTCAAACCAAAGCGCTTGAAGTAACCAGCCTTATAAGCATCGTTGATGCCTTTGAGCATGTCCGCGAGATCGAGAGAAGGGTCCGGACAGTGGATGTAGTACACGTCGACCTGCACTCCCCATCAGATCTGGCTCGCGGCCTATTCGCCAATCACTTACATTCTTCACACCTAGCCTCTCGACCGTCTCCTTGGCGTGCTGTAAGATGCCCGCAGAATTGCTACCGCCAGCGATGAAGCCGCCGGGGGTCTTGCTGTCGATAATGAATTGGTCTCCGCCGTGAGTCTTGCCAATCCACTCCTCAGAGTTGCTATACAGGCGGGACGTGTCGATGATGTCGCAGCCGCCCTCTCTTAGGAGCTTGTACAGCTCCTCAATTATGGGCATGTCGGGAAAGTCCTTGCCCTCGCCGATGGGGCCGTCGCCAAAGACAGGCTTGAGTCCTCTGCTGGCCATGGTGTTAATGGTCCTGTCTTGCAAGTTGATGTGTTGCAGGCGGGGTGATGGTTGGAGAGTTGGATTTTCTGCAATAATGCTGTCGACTTCTTCTCTCCCCTTTATATCTGACTTGCTCTTGCAATCGGCGCGGAGTTGGCCATCTGACCCCGCTTTACAAATACAGTTCTTCACCGGGCCGTGGTCGAAAATCGCTCGACGGATGGAACACAACGCCTCGCAGGCGCCATTGTCCTGACATACTTCATAGGCGTTTCCCTTTCTCGGCTGCGTGAACCATGCCGCTTGATTCGTGCAAAGCCCTAGCTAGTCGCCGTCGACGACGCCACCTTGACGGGAATGGGGCTGCCTACCTTCATCGGGGACAAGTTGAGGCTGTGAACTCGGCGGCGGCGACTATCCCAAACCGGATAGCCTCCGCAGACTGAGGTAGCGGATGTACATGTTAATACTGGTACAGCCTGCCCCTGCGGAATCTTATGATTTGATACTTGTTCTCAGCAAAACCAGGTCTCGTACAAATGCTATATTTATCGGAAATTCCACACGACGTTGAAAAATATGTGCCGCTGCCAAGTGGAGTTGCGATCTTGCGGGAAAACCGAAATTCAGCGGTGGTGGGCGGTGACTATCCCAAAGCCGATAGCTCCCGCCGAGCGGGTTACAGCTGGCCGGGGGGTTGAAAAAGTTGAGCCGGGGTCGGAAAAAATTCTTGACGTCGGGTTGAACTTTAAAATTCGCATATGCCCCGCACATCCAAGATCTGACGTCGGGTTGGAAAAGCTTCGGGCCCTATGCGAAGCATATGCCAAGAGCATTAAGCGAGACCACAATAAAATTCACATCTGATCATCAAAGCCTCGTCGATGCATATGCGCAGCATCAACTGAGCATAAAGAAATATCGATGAACGACGAAAGCATCGACGCTGAAAATCGAGCGAATGAGATAATGAATTGGCTAAATGGCTTGAAGATGAGTGTCGTACTTCGCATATGTCGCGCATATACTAAGAAGAAACTCAGCTCGCTCAAGATTCTCTCAATGCAAATATCGAAGACGATGAGAAAAGTGATAGTGCAAATCACGAGCTGAACGACGAGAATGAAGAAGAAAACGCACGAGAAAGATCTGATGAGAATAACGTAAGCGATAGCTTGTTAATGAGAAGTTAAGTTCATGATTTCGCATGTTTTGTGCATATGCTAAGCATATGTAGAAGAATCTTCGCTCGTCTTGCTGCAAAGTAGATTCATGATATATGTGATGTTTCGCTCAAGCTGTGCATATGCACGGCTTCAATACTTCGCTCTTGCTGTTTGTCTTCTATTCGTGCCCCTCACTTTCGCTCAGTTCTTCGCTTAATGCTCACCAGCCATACATCACTTTCAGTCATGCATCACTAAATTCAACTACCCATTATATACACGTCGATTTTTGAGCAATTGCTTCAAAATAACCCGTCATTTCTTCTGATAAGTCTGAACGAACTTAATGCGAGCAGCTCTATGAAGCTTAGTAGCTCTGTAGCACTTCTTTAGTGCATTTAAATAACGCTTTTTGTTACGATTCTAGCTACGCACCTTCGTTGATGGCTATGTTGATGACTATGTTGGTGGCTATCCTGAGGGCTATCGCCGATCGCTCGCCGCTAGGGCATAGGCTTGTTCCGAAGCCAACTCTATTCAGAGTTAGCTTATGTTCTTCTGAGTCATATAGATAGTCGGCTCTTCCCTTCTAGATACTTTCCTTCCTTAGCATTTATATACTCGTTACCTTACACTCATATGACTCGCTCTATGCTGGCTTCTAACACTTTTCCCAGGCCTCTTCGCGCTGCTGCTGCCTTTCGTTCTTCAATTTCTGTCTATCTTGAATCATACTTTGAGCATCTTTGACGTACAAGATGTCTTCAATTTTGAGAACCTTATTAGACTGCTTTTTGCGTGCTTTGCGAGCATTTTCAGCGACTTCTATTTGACTTAATTGATTCTGCAGCAACTTCATTTTACAAGTCATTGCATTAGCGTCTTTTCAGAACATACAAAGCTTTGTAGTAAATTCTTCTGATGTCGATTCATCAGTTAGCTCAAGCAGCTGATTTTCAAGTGCTGCTCGACTAGTAGAAGTCTTTCAAATAATTGAATCGTTTATAGTAAATGAAGATGTAATAGATTGATTTGAACGTTCAATAATTTGAACTTTATTCAGTACTATCTTTGAATCAAAAGAAATTAAGTCAGTATATGTTATGAGTCTGCATAGAGCGAATCATATGAGTGTATTCTAACTAGAAGTTCAAAGCTGAAGAAGAAAGAAGATGCAACACGTCGTGAGTTTTACTCACGAAGGCACGCTAGATCGCTAGCGTGTCAACATCAGCTCTATACTAGTCTATGATAGTTTGACACGATCTATGTTAGGCTAACTCGAAGTGCACGATCGCAACATTACCTTCTCTCTTCATTTAGCAATGTTCTCATTGCTGCAGTTCAGTCGACCTTTCTTGAGTCAATTTCTATCTTGACTTGTTCGAATAACGTTCATGAAAGTCATTGATGACTTTCAAGCAATCTTCGAATTCACTTTCATCAACGTTGTATCAATGTAGATCGACGTCGTATTCTTTTCAATTGACACGATATTGTAGTCGTTTGCCTCGTTCGTAATGTCTGAAGTTCAATATGTTCTTCACTTCTCATTCATCTTCGTCTTCAACCACTATAGAATCAGACGACTCATTTCGTTGTTCTTCTAAAGCGTCTTTCGAATCTAGTCGCAGCAGATTTGACGCAAACTTCGAATGAATCTTCATAGTCGACGACAGTTTCAGTCGATATGCATGTTCGATCTCGATCAGAATCTTGAAGAATTCTAGCATCTTATCGTCTAGCTTCTTTGACGATCGTGAGATCGTTATGTTTCTAGAATTCAGAAACATCATGTCATCTACCTTGTAGATCATTTTCTTTCGATGCTTGTCAATCTGTTTCTTCATTGTGATTCTGACTCTTGCTAAGACTTGCTTAATCAATACTAGTGATCATTTTATGTGTTCAAATATATTCTCTGCTTTGCCTGCTTCGATTCTAGCTTGAGTGATCTCATATTCGATTGAGTTCGAATCGAAGCTCATATGAGAGTGAAAGCTCTTATTCAGAAAGAACGTCGACTGTTCAATTGACGATGAAATAGCATTGTTATCAACGAATTCAATCATAAATAATCAGGCGAATCAATCATCTTGCATATATGAGCAATAGCTTCATAGATATCGTTTCACATTCTGATTCGCTCTTTCTGTTTGATCATCGATCTGCAAATGATAGTCTGTGAATAGTTTCATCTTGATGTCGAGTCTCAGACATAAAGACTTTCAGACAATCAATATGAATTGTGAATCACGATCAAACATTATTGATCTTGATAGTTCATGAGTTCTGAAGACTCATATCAACAGTAGCTTGACTGTTTGTTCTGCGAAGGTTTCTTCGTCATCTGATCAACACGATATATAATGTCGTTTCTTAGACAATCGATTTATGATTGTCAGAATCGCGTTGTTTTCATCACTTTCTGATAGATTGATAATGAAGTCTAATGATATGTTCTGCCATCGCTGTTCGAATATGAGCAATAGCTTCAGCAGTTCATTGATTCAATTTCTCAATGCTTTTGACCTACGACAAACATAACAGTTTTGAATGTAGCGCTTGATCATCGTTCTCATCTTCGATCAGCAATATAATTGTCTCAGCAAGTTCAATGTTTGATTTATGTCAGAGTGATCATTGATTGAAAGATCATGTGCTTCTCTTATCAATCGAGTGATCATTGACTAAAGAACTCATAGTCTATCATTTTTTCAGAGTACTTCATCAAGTACTTTGCAATTGTCTAGATCAATATCTTGACAAGTTTTTCTGTTCTGTTTCATGACTATTTGAATATCAAAGCACAGTTGATTTGTTTGATTTTCGACTATAATTTGATTCTGAATAGAAATCATCTCTTCGATCGAATTTTCGTTAGCATTCGATTCTTGTTTCGAATCTGAGTCAGATCTTGATCAGCTTTCTGATCATCTTCTTGATCAGCTTCTATTGACTGCAGCTCAAATTTGTCTTTCGACAATAGCATCTGATGCTGATATAACTTTCGATCATCGTTTGCTTCAACTGACTTGACGTCTGACATTCTGATCAGCGCGTCGACTTTCAGATTCTGTTTTCTCGACTGATATATGATCTTGAAGTTATATTCAGATAACTTCTCAGCTCATTTAGCTTGTCATCGAGTCAGTTCTTTGATGATCATGAAGTACTTCAAATTCAGATGATCGATGAAAATCTTGATTGAAATATTTGTACATTTCAATTCAAGACGTCAATGTTTCAAACAGCGAATAATAATCAGCAGTTCTTTGTCATAAATTTCGTAGTTGCATTCTGCGAGAATCATGTTCTTGCTATAGAAGATCATTGAATGTAGAATGTCTTCATCATCATACTGAGACAATACTTCGTCGTTCACATAGTTTAAGAAGTTTGTTTTCAGAATAGCTTCTCTGATTGAGTTGAAATGCTTCAGAACGAGAGCTGTCATCATCTGTTGCTTTAGTTCTTCAAAGATTGTCTGACAGATCTCTGTTCATTTAAAGAGATGATCTTTTCGAGTCAGCTTTATCATGAGTCGAACAATCTTTGAGAAGTTCTTTATGAATCATCGATAGAAATTGCAGAAGTCAATGAAGATCTGCACATGAGTCAACGATCACGACACTTTTCAGCTTTGAATCACATCTACTTTTCGAGAGTTCATTCGTAGATCATTGATGAATATCAGTAATTCAAGAAACGAGGTTTTCTGAATCTTGAATTCGCACTTGTCAATGTTTATCTGCAAGTCGACTTCGCGAAGCTTGTTTAGCACTTCTTTCACATGAGTTTTATGTTTCTTCAAAATCTTACTGTAGATAAGAATATCATTCAAATATGTCTGACAGAATTTATGCAAACATTCAAACAATACATCGTTGATATAGTGCTGAAAGAACGCAGATTCATTGATCAATTCAAAGAGCATTACTCTATACTTGTAGATGTTGAAGAAAGTAACAAAAGTAGTTAAATTCTCGCTTTCTGAACTCATTCGCAGTTTATTGAACGCAGCGATAATGTTGAGTCGAGTCAGATACTTACTGTCTTGAATTTGAGCTAGTACTTCGTTTATCAAGAGTATTGAATAACGATTTCTTTTGATCAGAGCATTTAGTTTTCAATAGTTTACACAAAAGCGAAAACTATTGTCTTTCTTTTTGACAAATAGTATTGACGAAGCGAAGAAAGCTTTGCTGAGTGTAATAAACTTCTTCTTCAAGTTCTCTTTTAGATACTTCTTGATCTTCTGCAACTTGTGACTTGACATGAGATACAATCGACTTCTAGAAGATTGACTCTCACCTTCTAATTCAATCTTATGATCGTATGATCGATGCAAGAGCAACTGCGTTGCCTTTTCTCTATCAAAAACATTCAGAAAGTCATGATAAACTATCAAAAGCTTCTTCTTCAATTCATTTAATGACATGACAGAAGTCATTTCATTCAGTTTCGCGAAATCTTCGACTGAGCTAAGTGCTTTGTTGATTTCACTAATGATCAAGAAGAAGATCTTGATCTTCTTATTCTTGACTAGAGTTCAATATGTGTTACGAACATGCCTGAACCGACCAGAATTCAGATGACGCTATGCCTAGTTTGAATCTAGCGCACCTCAATTGAATTCTTCGAGTCATTTTCAGCACTTCTTCTCGTTGTTCAGCACTTTCTTCATTCATTTCTTTCATCATTCTTTTAGGCAAACACATCTGACATATTACATCACATCTGTATCGAGCCTAGCGCAGCCTCAAGCCATTATTTATAGAAGAGCTTGCACTCTTTCTCTTCTGTATTCTTAATGTCTTGTTATAGCTATCTCTAAAGAGCAATACATACATATCAGTCTCGAGTTTCTTTGATTGAATGATCTAGACACGATCTCAACATTACATTAAGAATCTCATTTATCATACGATACAGATACTCATTACTCGTTCAATATACTCGTTCAGGCAGATCGAGTCTAAAGAAATTCGTTTACCTGATGATCGACGCAATCGAAAGGCAGAACAACACTAGAAAGTCTATAGAATCAACAGCGAGACTGGTTGAATTGCTAGACGACTTACAGCTCATTAAGTACGCATCGTTCACCTCGATTAATAGAATCAGCGATAAAGAACCTTCGTTGATTGCTAGAGAATCAAATCGATCAAGAGAATCAATCAACTCTCAAATCAAACAACAAAAACAACTTCATCTTCTATTGTCGAGCATCGCTCTTCGCTCGATCCCTTTCTTTTAAAACACTCGTTCAATTCAATCTTTTCTTTCTTCTTCATCATGTCTCGTCTCTTCAAAGAGCGTTTCGAAGCTTCATTCTTCATTGTCGAAGATAACGACTCATTCGCTGAAATCATAACATCTTCTATGACTATGAAAGCTTTGAAGAAACGATGCGAAGAGCTGAAAGCTAGGCTACAAGCTAGAGAGGTTACCTCGTCATCGTCAACCTACTCTGAGCGTTCTAGATCTCAGAAAATACTCGATTCTTCGTTGTTCACTGATGAAAAGAACTCTACCTGAGAGAACTGATATGAAAAAGTTCAGAACAAGCTAGAAATCAACGTCGACCTCTTTTCAAGTGAACGAGTCAAGCTGAGCTACGTACATTTCAGATTATTCAATGATGCAGCTGAGATCACTCAGTCAAAACGCGAACGTGACTGTTTCAACTCATACAAGATCGTCGATGAGCTTTTGAAAGAGCTAGCTCAGTTGTTCAATGACTCAGATAAAGAAGTCAACTTTCGTAGAGACTACTACAATTTGATTCAAGAACAGAAGAAATTCAGCGAGTTTTATACTCAATTTCAACGACTATTCTTCTATCTAGACTATCAAGAAAAACAGCTGATCGTCGATCTAAAGAATAAAATAAACTCTCGACTTCGATTCGCTTGAGTAACTCAATTGATTCAACTCAGTACTCTGAAAGAAATTCATTTCTACCTCATTCAATTGAATAACGATCAACGAGCTATTCAAGAGATCAAGAATAGAGAAGCAATGATCAAAGCTTGAACAACTAAACAGATCATCTACGCTGAAGAATCAGTCAAAGCTACTCGTAGAATCATAGAAACGAAGATGACTGACCAGTCAAAATCACGCGACGCTGTTTTGACTAGCGTCAAAGAAAATGACTTACTAATTGAAAACTGCTTTTTATGTCATAAGTCTGATCATACTTCTAAAGAGTGCTTGAATAGATCTTTCAGAATTAACACATTAGATGACGAGTTTGATCATTCTTTGAACTTCGATTCAGAGTCTGATTCAAAAAACTAATCATCTCTTTCAGAGTCATCGAAGAGATAGAGATCATTTCTTTGTGCAATCTAATCGACGAAATTTCATCTATCGAAGAGAACTACTTCGAAAAGTCATTTCTAGTCGATGTCACTCTATTCTCGCAAGGCGAATTCTTCAAGCTACGATCTCTGATAGATAGTGACTCGACGATCTACATCTTGATTCATACAAAGCTAGTCAATCAAATATGTCAGAAGCTCGAAATTCAACTCATACGACTAGCTAAAGAGAAGTTAATAAGAGAATATGACGGAAAGCTGACAAGAAAGATCATTACTCATAAAATTCTACTCAATCTCACAGTCGAAAGTCATAAGAAATTGACTGTTTCAATGTTAATAGCTGATATAGATCATCATGACGTCATATTGAGAAAGCTCTGAATGAACAAAAATGAAATACTACTAGATATGCAAAACGATGTCATCGTTTTTTCGAATCAATTAGAAGCTCTCATTTCTGTTTTTTCAATGTCAGTCAGAGCTTCACACTCAAAATGATCATGATCATCAAATTCTTCTATCAGTTCAGTTCTCAAAGTGCTTCAACAATCAGCTTCTACTGCTTTGAAAAAGAACTTTTCTATGTTCAATGTGAAGACTGCACCTTTTCATGCACTGATTAAACGATCAAAGAAGAATCGCATCGAGGTTTTCGCTATGTCGATCGAAGATATTGATAGGGAAATAGTCTACAACACTCAATGCGAACTGAACGTTCTAGACGTCGCTTTCATCGATGCATCAGCTCAAAATCTAGAAGACATCAAGATCAAGCTATCTTCGAAATATCAGAATTTCATCGACGTGTTTGATCGAGCTCAAGCCGATAAGCTACCATCTCATCGTTCATATGATCATAAGATAGAGCTCACTAACGATGTCACTTCTTCTAGATGTCGAGCTTATCGAATGTCATTCTACAAGCTTCAGAAGGTCAAAGAATATCTGAACGAAAATCTGTCAAAGAGTTTTATTACTTCTAGCAAGATTTCATATTTCTCACTCGTTTTATTCACTCTGAAGATCAATGACGATCTTTGCTTTTGCATCGACTATTGAAAGCTCAATGTCATTACCAAAAGAAATTGCTACTCTCTATCGCTCATAGATGAGGTGATTGACAAAATCGTTGACTGCAAGCATTTGACTCGACTGAATATAATTTTCGCTTTCAACAAACTTCGTATGCATCTCGATAGTGAGAACTATACGATCTTCATTATCGCTCTGAAAGCGTACAAATCAAAGGTTCTACCATTCGAATTAACAAACGATTTGACCTCGTTTCAGCAATATATGAACGATGTTCTATGAGACTTTCTAAATGACTTCTGCCAAGCTTATTTAGACGACATTCTCATATACAGCAAGACTCAAAAGAAGCATAGACAACATGTCAAGATGATACTAGATCGTCTACGAGACGTTGATCTGCAGATAGATATTCGAAAGTGCAAATTCGACGTAGAAGAAACAGTCTTCTTAGAGATCATAGTATCAGAACAAGATCTTTACATGAACTCTATCAAAGTGAAAGCTATAGTCAATTGAGCTACATCTACTAATCTAAAAGAGGTACAAGACTTCGTCGACTTCGTCAATTTCTATCGACGCTTCATCAAGAACTTTTCGAAACTAGTCAAGTTGTTCACTCAGCTGACTTGAAAAGACACGTCTTTTGTTTGAAACGAAGTTTGCGTCGAAGTCTTTGACAATCTAAAGAAGCAGATCAGCTCGATCTCAGTTCTACGTCATTTCAATGTCAAACGTCAAGCTATTTTGAAAATCGATGCATTCAACTATGTAAAAGGCGACATACTATCTCAGTATGATGACGAGAATGTGCTTCACTCGATAGTCTTCTATAGCAAGAGCATGATTTCAGCTGAATGCAATTATCACATCTATGACAAGAAATTGCTAGCTATCATTTGATGTTTCGAACACTGACGATTCGAACTAGAGAGTACTGAGCTATCTATTCAGATGTTTACTGATCATCAGACTTTGAAGATCTTTATGAAAAACAAACAGCTGACTCGACGACAAGCGAACTACCTGAATATTCTATCGAAGTTTAACTTTCAGATTATCTTTCGATCAGACAAAACAAACATCAAAGTCGATGCTTTAACTAGAATGTCGATGATCGATAGTTCTGAATCAGCTAAAGACATAGATGATCGTTTTCAGACTATACTGATCTCGAATCGAATAGACGTTTTATTGATTGAGTTTGAAATCGAACCTGAATACAAGACTAATCTCTATCAACACGTACGTCTAGTCAATCAGAAGAATGAACTATGCAATGAGTATTGACAAGCTATGAACAAAGATGAACTGAAGCTTCATGACACGAAGCTAAAGAACTGTCAAATCATTGACAACGTTCTATTCAAAAAGAATCTACTATGAATGTCAAAACAAATGCATACGAAATTGCTTCGAAATATTCACGATCAATCATCAATCTCGCACTCTGACATTAGACGAACGATTGATCTAGTTCAACGCTTCTACTATTGATCAGATCATCGAGCAACTATTCGACAATACATTCGAAACTATCATGTCTGTCAGCGAAGCAAAGCATCTCGAGATGGTACAAATAATTTGCTTCAGCCTCTATTGATTTCTCAGCAGCGTTGACAAGATATAGCTATGAACTTCATCATTGAGCTATTTCTATCGAAAAACTATAACGTCATTTGCACGATCATATGTCATCTCTTCAAAGAACGTCACTATGTTTCCTGTCATTGAGAAGACGATGACATCTCAATCGAAGAAACAGTATGAATCATGCTATGAAACGTCTATCGACTTCATGATCTACTCAGTTCTATCGTTTTGAATAGAGACTCTCAGTTCATATCGATCATGTGACAAAGTCTTTGCAAACGACTGAAGATCAAAGTCAATCTATCAACAGTCTATCATTCAGAGATCAACGATTAGTCGAAACGAGCTAATCAAGATGTTGAACGCGAACTTCGAATCTACTGCAATTACATGCAGAATGACTGAGCTAAATGACTTTCAATGATGAAATTCAGTGACAATTTCAATACATTCTCGACTATCTTGATGATCTCTTTCTACTTCAATAAAGACTTTCACTCTCGAATGAGTTTCGATTCAGATACGACTGATTACAAAACGACTCGTCAACGTATTGAAGCTAGAAAGGTCGATGACATTATCACTTGAATGAGCGAGCTTCTTATCTTCGACCGTCAACAATTGAAAAAGATCAAGCAGATCACTGAAGCTCAGGTGAACAAGCATAGACGAGACGTCATCTATGAAGTAGATGATCAAGTTTGATTAGTCTTCGAAAACATCAAAATCACTAGGTCATGCAAGAATTTGAAAGACAAGCAGCTCAATCTCTATTCAATCACAGTCAAAGTTGAAACCTTCTATCGCCTTCAGCTATCTAGAAGCATGAAGCATATACATTCAGTGTTCAGCTCGAAGTGTCTACGATCTTCATCAAACAACTCTCTATCGAAACAACATTCTGAGTTCTCTAGATCATTAGTCATTGAAGAGAATGAAGAGCACTGAAAAGTAGACGATATATTAAACTTCAGGCGATATAGAGAAAGACTACAATACAAGGTCAAATGAATCGAGATAGATCGTGACGATGAATGATACTATGTCGATAAAGAGAAATTCAATGACTTGAAGAAAGTTCTGAACGAATTTCACAAGCTATACTCAAATAAGTCGCACTAAATTGAAAACACGATGAATTTTTTGCTCTTATTTCTTTTCTATTCATGCGAACATGAATGTTCGAAGAAGAAAGTAATGTTACGAACATGTCTGAATCAATCAGAGTTCAGATGACGCTATGTCTAGTTTGAATCTAGCGCATCTCTATTGAACTCTTCAAGCCATTCTCAGCACTTCTTTTCGTTGTTCAGCACTTTCTTCATTCACTTCTTTCATCATTCTTTTAGACAAACACACCTGACATATTACATCACATCTGTATCGAGTCTAGCGCAGCCTCAAGCCATTATTTATAGAAGAGCTTGCACTCTTTCTCTTCTGTATTCTTAATGTCTTGTTATAGCTATCTCTAAAAAGCAATACATACATATCAGTCTTGAGTCTCTTTGATTGAATGATCTAGGCATGATCTCAACAATATGCAGCGACTTCGATCATGACAATATTAATGAGTTTCTTTTTCTCAGTTGGCTGAAAGAGATGAAGTTGATCAAAGTCAACTTGAGTGCTTTGCTTTGCTATGAAAGCAGATTCAATGAATCTATTTACTGATTTCTGGTTCGAAAATCTCTTCAAGATGATCGTTGATGTAACAATCGAGTTCAAGTTCTTTCATTTCATTTTGCAAGTCTCGTTTGACTCAAATCTGTAAAATGCTGATTGACTGCTTGCTTTCAAAACAACAGATTTCGATGTTCAAATCTTCAATGATGATATTAATTGATCGTTTGCAGAATCTACCAAAATTTGATTTCTTTTCAATCAGAAGTTTTCAATGATTATCTTGTGCTGATCTAGACGAGTTATCAATAGAAACATCATTTCATTCTTGTGTTCTTGAATCATGATCGATGTATACAGAGTGTATGTAATCGACTTTCAATCAGAGATTTCATCATACAATCAAATCGACTTTGATTTTGACAGCAATATTGACTGAATATCAAAGCATTCACATAACTCTGACATCAAAGATTCATCGATGAAAGTCATGTCAGTGACTTCAGTATCTATCAGAGCAAAGAATCTGAATATCTTTTCTAAACTACTCAAGATGACGTCAACAGTGAACGACTTGAAATTAAATGAATCATCAGACATGCTGATGAAACAAAATATGAGTATATCGTTCTCAGTCACTACTTTGACGAAGACAGATTGTTTTTTGAATTCGCAGTGATCTCGTGTCAGAATCGTGCCTAGATGAGTCAATCAGCGAAAGTCAGAGTTGAATAGTGCTTGATCTTTAAAGATAGCTATAACTGAATATTAAGAATACAGAAGAAGATGAGTACAAAAGCTTCTATTTAAGTAATATTCAGAGACTGCGCTAAGCTCAAAGAAAATGTGTTTGTGACATGAGTAGAATGTGATGTAGAAAGAAAGATGATGTTGAACAAAGAGATGTTGAGAAAAGAAAATAGAGACTGAGTCAAATCTGAGTCAGATCTGAGTTAGAAACACTGACTAGTTTTATTCAGCCTTGATACGCTTGTAACATTACCTCTTTCTTTGAAAATTCATGTTTGCATGAATGTCGCTCGTTTGCTTGCTTTCTTATTGAGTTATTTCGATACTAGCGTGACTTTCTTGAATATAGCATATGAAATTCATTCAAAACTTTCTTGAAGTCATCGAATTCACCTTTATCGACATAGTATCATTCATCGTCTCTATCTAGATCTTTTCATTTGACCTTGTACTGTATTCGACCTTGATAGCGTCTGAAGTTCAGAATGTCATCTATCTTTCAGTGTTCATCGTTGTTGTCATCAATAATGATGAGTCTGAGAAGTTCTGCATGCTGTTCTGATAGAGAATCTTCTGAATACAATTGCAGTAGCTTCAAGTTGAACATTGAATGCATGTTGAGATCGTGCCTAGATCATTCAATCAAAGAGACTCGAGACTGATATGTATGTATTGCTCTTTAGAGATAGCTATAACAAGACATTAAGAATACAGAAGAGAAAGAGTGCGAGCTCTTCTATAAATAATGGCTTGAGGCTGCGCTAGACTCGATACAGATGTGATGTAATATGTCAGATGTGTTTGTCTAAAAGAATGATGAAAGAGATGAATGAAGAAAGTGCTGAACAACGAGAAGAAGTGCTGAGAATGGCTCGAAGAGTTCAATAGAGATGCGCTAGGTTCAAACTAGGCATAGCGTCATCTGAACTCTGATCGATTCAGGCATGTTTGTAACAATGCAGATGCTTCATGCTGATTGATAGATGAAGATGATAGAAAATCTTCGCTTTGACAATGATCTGATATAATTCTAGTTGTTTGTCTTTCAAATCTTTGCATGATCTCGTGATTTTGACGTTTCTGAAGAATAGTCAAACTCAGTCATCTATCTCATAAATGACGTCTCGTCTATGTTTATTGATCTGTGCTTCGATGATCAGCTTCGTCTTTTTCAATTGTTGACGATCGAAGCTCAGTAGCTCTTTCATTCAAATGATAATATCATCTGCTTTTCTAACTTTCAGTCGTTCACGAATGATTTCGTAGTCAGTTGTATCTGAATCGAAACTCATTCGAGGGTGAAAATCTTTATTGAAGTAGAAAGAAATCATTGAGATTGTTAGAAGTCAGCATAGAGCGAGTTATATGAATGTAATGTAACGAGTATATAAATGCTAAGAAAGAAAAGTATCTAGAAGGAAAGAATCGACTATCTATATGACTCAAAAGAACATAAGCTAACTCTGAATAGAGTTGACTTCGAAACAAGTCTATGTTCTAGCGGCGAGCGATCGACGATAGTTCTCAGAATAGTCATCAACATAGTCATCAACATAGTCATCAACGAAGATGCGTAGCTAGGATCGTAACATTACCCCCTCCCTTCAACGATTCATGTTCGCATGAATGTATTTTCTTAGCCTTGTGTAGAATCGAAATGCCTATTGTAGCAGGCTCACTATGCAAGGTAGAAGTGCCATTGAAGCAGACTCACTAGTTGCACGCGAACGAGTCGACAGATCGATTCACTGGTAGGTAGAACGATGAGAAGGTAGATCATCGCATTGACGAAGTGTCATTGTAGCAGACTCACTAGTTGCACATGAATGAGTAGGCGAACCGATTCACTGGTGGGTAGAACGATGAGAGCGAATAGATCATCGCATTGACAGTGTCATTGAAGCAGACTCATTGATCGACTTGCTCATCGAAGAGATCGACTTTGAGCTCGTCATTGTAGCAGGCTCACTAGTTGCACGTGAACGTATGACCAGATTCACTGATGAGTAGAGCGATGAGAGTGAGTAGACCATCGCATTGAGAATAGATGTCATTGAAGCAGGCTCACTAGTTGCATGTGAACTGGTAGGCGAATCGATTCACTGATAGGTAGAGCGATGAGAAGATCATCGCATTGACGATGCCATTGAAGCAGACTCACTGAGGGTTTGCTTCTTGAGATAGAGACTTCACGCAGTTCTATGACTGACCTCGTTTGATTGTTCAACAAATTCGAAGAATCTCTTGCGAATCTGAATGAACGGTTAATTCGCTGATCTTTGACCTAGTCGAATGGTTCCAATCGTTTGTTTATACTCGCTGACCAGCGCACGAGTGAAGAAAGGTGAGTGCTGCTGCACGAACACAAGCCGCTAGACCAAAGTCGATAGAGGGTTGAAGAACTACTAGCAGAAGCACTCGAAGAAATCGATGCAGATTATTTCACTTCGTCTGTAACGAAGAAGCATTTATATAATGTTAAAGACCAGCATAGAGCGAGTCATATGAGTGTAATGTAACGAGTATATAAATGCTAAGGAAGAAAAGTATCTAGAAGGAAAGAGTCGACTATCTATATGACTCAGAAGAACATAAGTTAACCCTGAATAAAGTTGACTTTGAAACAAGCCTATGCTCTAGCGACGAGCGATCGACGATAGTTCTCAGAATAGTCATCAACATAGTCATCAACATAGTCATCAACGAAGATGCGTAGCTAGAATCGTAACAGAGATGATCGAGAAGATATTGAAATTGTCGTTGAATTTCATCATAGATATTCATTTGACTCAGTCGTTCTGCATGTAATTGCAATAGATTCTAAGTTCGCGTTCAACGTCTTGATTGACTCGTTTCATCTGATCGTCGATCTTCAAATGATAAACTGTGAATAAACTAGCTGTGATTCTCAGTTGCTTGCAAAGACTCTTTCACATAGTTGATATGAATTGAGAGTCTCTGTTTGAAACAATAGAACTGAGTAGATCATGCAGTCGATAGACGTTTCATAGCATGATTCAAATCATTTCTTCGACTGAGATGTCATCATCTTCTCAATGACAGAGAACATAGTGATGTTCTTTGATGAAACAACATATGATTGTGCAAATGATGTTATAGTCTTCTGACAGAGATAGTTCAATGATGAAGTTCATAGCTATATCTTTTCAGCGTTTCTGTGAAATCGAGAGAGAATGATGAAGTTCATTGATGCTATCTCTAAAGACTTTGCTTCGCTGACAAGCATGACAGTTTCAAATGTATCATCGAATAGTAGCTTGATGATCTGATCAATAGTAAAAACGCTGAACTAGGTCAATGATTCGTTTATTGTCGAGATGAGAGATTGAAGATTGATCATGCACTTCTTGTAGTAATTTCGTGTGCATGTTCTCAGAGACTCACAGTAAGTCTTTTCTAAAGAGAACGCTGTCAATGATTTTGCAGTTCTTCAATTTAGTGATATGAAATTTGAGCTTGTTCTCGTTCATAGCTTGTCTATATTCGTTGCAGAACTCATTCATTTAATTGATCATATGCACTCATTGATAAAGATTTGCTTTCAATTCAACGAGTAGAACATCGACTCTATCGAGAGTCAGAATAGTCTGAAAACAATCTTCAAGTCGTTGAGCTGATTCAGAGATGTCTGCTAAAGACATTTGAGTTAAAACATCGACTTTAGTATTCATTTTGCCTGATCTAAAGATGATCTGAAAGTTGAATTTTGACAGAATGTTCAGATAGTTGACTTGTTGTCGACTCAACTGTTTATTTTTCATGAAGATCTTCAAAGCTTGATGATCAATGAATATCTGAATGAGTAGTTCAGTGCACTTCAGCTTGAGTCATCAGTGTTCAAAACATCGAATAATGACTAGCAATTTCTTGTCATAAATGTGGTAATTGATTTCAGCAAGAATCATGCTTTTACTGTAGAAGATCATCGAATGAAGAACTTTCTCATCATTGTACTGAGATAGTATTTCATCTTTTACATAGTTCAAAGCATTGATCTTCAGAATAGCTTGTCGTTTGAGGTCGAAGTGACGAAGTACTAAGGTCGAGCTGACTTGTTTCTTTAGATTGTCAAAGACTTGAACACAGATCTCGTTTCAAACAAAAGACGTGTTCTTTCTAGTCAGCTGAGTGAACAATTTGACTAGCTTCGAGAAGTTCTTAATGAAACGGCGATAGAAGTTAACAAATCTCACGAAGCTCTGAATTTCTTTTAGATTGATCGAAGTGATTCAGCTGACTATGACTGTCACTTTGCTGAGATTCATACGAAGGTCTAGTTCTGATACGATGACTTCTAGAAAGACAGTCTCTTCTACATTGAATTCGCACTTTCGAATATCTATCTGCAGTTCAGCTTCGCGTAGTCGATTCAATACTAGTTTGACGTGATCTCTATGTTTCTTTCTCATTTTGCTATAGATGAGAATGTCATCTAGATAGACTTGACAAAAGTCGTTCAGAAAGTCTCATAGAACATCATTCATATATTGCTGAAAGAAGGTCGATTCATTAGTCAGTTTGAATGATAGCATCTTGTATTTATATGCTTCTAAAGCAGTGATAAAAGTAATGTAATTCTCGCTATTGAAGTGCATTCGAAGTTTGTTGAACGCTGATATGATGTTCAATCTAGTCAGATGCTTGCAACTCACTATTTTACCAATGATCTCGTCTATCAGCGATAGAGAATATCTATTTCTTTTGAAAATGACATTTAGCTTTCGATAGTTCACGCAGAATCGAAGATCTTCATTTGCTTTGAGAGCGAATAGAACGAGAAAGAAATAGAGAGTCTGACTAGAAGTGATGAATTTCTTCGACAGATTCTCGTTTAAGTACTTCTTTACTTTCAGAAGTTTAACAGAAAACATTCGATAGACTCGACAGCGAGAAGAGGTTGAATCACTGATGAGCTCGATTTTATGGTCGTAGAAGCGATGAGAAGATAGTTTATTCAATTGATCTCGATCAAAAACATCTAGAAACTCATGATATTTCGATGACAGCTTTGCTTTAATATCTTTCAAATTCTGAGCCGTTTCATTGATTAAAGAGACGTTTAGAGCGTTCAAATCGTTCTGAGTATTGTACGCGATTTTTCTATTGATGTTCGTCATGAATAGAGCAAAGACTTCGATCTTGTTCTTCTTTGAACGATTCAACAGCATTTTGAACGAAGCTGCGTCTATGCTTCGAATCAAGAATGACTCTTTTCGAACGAGTCATTTGAGCATCATAGAGATCTTAGTCTGAGTGGTTGAAGAAGACGAAGTTGACTGCAATCAACTTGAGTGCTTTGAATTGAGAGAAATCGAAAAAACCGAAATAGAAGTATTCAATTGATTCGGAAAAACAATGACGTCGTTCCGCATATTCAATAATATTTCGTTTTTATTCATTCAGAACTTACTCAATATGACTTCATGATGATCGATATCAGCTATCAGCATTGATACAGTCAATTTCTTATGACTTTCAATGATGAGATTGAGTAGAATTTTATGAGTGATGATCTTCTTAGATATCTTCCCATCATAATCTCTTATTAGCTTCTCTTTTGCCAGTGATATAGGTTGAATTCCCAGTTTCTCGCATACTTTATCGACTAGGTTAGAATGTATGATCATGTAGACGGCTGAATCACTGTCTATTAAAGAACGAAGGCTGAAAGATTGATTCTGAGAGATGAGATGAGCATCAATTAGAAATGACTTTTCAAAGTAATTTTCTTTCGATAGAATTTCGTCTAGTTTGCACAAAGATATAATCTCTACTTCTTCAATGACTTTTGAAGAGATGACTAGTTTTTTGAATCGAAATTCGAATCGAAATCGAAGCGATCATATTCATTGTTCACTGCATTGATTTTAGTAGGTCGATCGAGACATTCTTTAGAGCTATGACCTGATTTATGACATATGAAACAGCTTTCGACTAGAATGTCTGCTTCTTTGACGCTAGTTAAAATCGCGTCGCGCAGCTTTAGCTGGTCAGACTTCGAGTGATCGACTGACTGAGTGACAACAGTCGCTCTATGAAAGATAGTCTTAGAAAGATCATCGACGCGTTTGATCTTGTTCTTGATCTCTCGAATGACTCACTGATCATTATTCAAATGAATCAGGTAGAAACGAATTTCTTTTAGAGAATCAGATTGAACTAGTTGATCTACTCAAACGAATCGAAGACGAGAGTGTATTTTATCTTTCAGATCAGCGATCAGTTGCTTCTCGTGATAGTCTAGATAGAAAGATAGACGTTGAAACTGAGTATAGAATTCACTGAATTTCTTGAATTCTTGAATCAAGTTGTAGTATTCCCTACGAAAGTTGACTTTCTTATTCAAATCATCGAACAACTGAGCTAGCTCTTTCAAAAGATCGTCGACGATCTTATAGAGATTGACACAGTCACGTTCGCGTCTAGCTTGAGTGATCTCAGCTGCGTCATCGAATAATCTAGAATGTATATAGCTCAATTTGACTCGTTCATTAGAAAAGAGGTCGACGTTGATCTCTAGTTTATTCTGAATTTTTCCGTATCAGTTCTCTCAAGTAGAGTTCTTTTCATCAGTAAACAGCGAAGGATCAGGTATTTTTTGAGATCTAGAACGCTCAGAGTAGGTGAAATCAGAAGAAGTGTTTTCTTTAGCTTGAAGCCTAGTCTTCAACTCTTTGATTTCGTCTTCTTGTTGTTTATCTAACTCGTAGAGTCGATCTGTTTCTTCATCAAGAGCTAGGCTTCGAGCCTTTCAGGTTTCGTAGAACACGAGAAGTATTACCGTTTCAGCGAATGATTCGTCATCTTCATGAATGAATGATGCAGCACTTGATGATTTCGTTCGTGATTTCGATGAATCAGCATCAGAGATTTGAGAGAAACGATTTCGAAATTCTTCGAAACGCTCTTCAGTGAGCGAACGACTAGGCATGATGAGGTTTGTTTTGAAAGAGGGTTGAACGAATGACGATGCTCGACGATTAAAGAAGAAAGACGTATAGAGTGATGTTTAATCTTCAACAAAGAAGATGAGATTTGTTTGTTGATTGGTTTGATTGATTCTCTAGCAAACAACGAAGATTCTTTATCGTTGAATCTATCGATCGATTTGATTCTTGAGCAATTCACGAAGGTTCTTTATCGTGATTCTCGTAATCGAGTGAACTTTGCGTACTTAATGAGCGATAAGTAGTCTAGCAATTCAAACAGCCTCATCGTTGATTCTATTCAACCTTCTAGTGTTGTTCTATCTTTCGATTATCGTCGATCATCAGGTAAACGAATTTCTTTAGACTCGTTCTGCTTAGACGAGTATGTTGAATGAGTAATGAGATCAGTATCGTGTGATTAACGGATTCTTAATATAATGTCAGAATCGTGCCTAGATGATACAATCAATGAAGGTCAAGATTGATAGTGCTTGATCTTTAAAGATAGCTATAACTGAATATTAAGAATACAGAAGAAGGTTGGTACAAAAGCTTCTATTTATGTAATGTTCAGAGACTGCGCTAGGCTCGAAAGAAATGTGTTTGTGACACGAAAAGAATGTGATGTAGATGAACAAGATGTTGGTGAAAGAAAAGAGTGTTGAGACATATCTGAGCCATATCTGAATCAAACCTGACTAGCTCGCTGATTAGTTCTAATCATTACGCAGAGAACTCGCTAGCGTTCACTGCGAATTGATTAGAACTTCAGCCTTGTTCAGCCTTGATACGCTCGTAACACAGATTCTCGTTTAAGTACTTCTTTATCTTCAGAAGTTTGACAGAAAACATTTGATAAACTCGACAGCAAAAGAGCGTTGAATCATTGATGAGCTCAATTTTATGATCGTAGAAGCGATGAGAGAGTAGTTTATTTGATTGAGCTCGATCAAAAACATCTAGAAACTCATGATATTTTGATGACAGCTTCGCTTTAATATCTTTCAAATTCTGAGTCGTTTCATTGATTGAAGAGATGTTTAAAGCGTTCAAATCGCACTGAGTATTGTACGCGATTTTTCTATTGATGTCTGTCATGAATAGAGCAAAGACTTCAGTCTGATTCTTCTTTGAACGATTCAACAGTGTTTTGAACAAAGCTGCATTTATGCTTTGAATCAAGAATGACTTTTTCTGAGCAGTGATTGAAACGAGTCGTTTGAGCATCATAAAGATCTTAGTCTGAGTGATTGAAGAAGACGAAGTTGATCGCGATCAACTTGAGTGCTTTGAATTGAGAGAAATCGAAAAAATCGAAATAGAAGTATTCAATTGATTCGAAAAAACAATGACGTCGTTTCGCATATTCAGTAATATTTCGTTTTTATTCATTCAGAGCTTACTCAATATGACTTTATGATGATTGATATCAGCTATCAACATTGATACAGTCAATTTCTTATGACTTTCGATGATGAGATTGAGTAGAATTTTATGAGTGATGATTTTCTTAGATATCTTTTCATCATAATCTCTTATTAGCTTCTCTTTTGTCAGAAGTATAGATTGAATTTCTAGTTTCTCACATACTCTATTGACTAGGTTAGCGTGTATGAGCGTATGAACGACTGAATCACTGTCTATTAGCGAACGAAGGCTGAAGAATTGATTCTGCGAGATGAGATGAGCATCAATTAGAAAAGACTTTTCAAAGTAATTTTCTTCTGATAGAATTTCGTCTAGTTTGCACAAAGATATAATCTCTATTTCTTTGATGACTTTTGAAGAGATGACTAGTTTTTTGAATCGAAATTCAAATCAAAATTGAATTCGAAACGATCATATTCATTGTTCACTGCATTGATTCTGATAGGTCGATCAGAGCACTCTCTAGAGCTATGACCTGATTTATGACATATAAAACAGATTTCAACTAGAACGTCTGCTTCTTTGACGTTAGTTAAAATCGCGTCACACGACTTTAGATGATCAGATTTTGAATGATCAACTGACTGAGTAACAACAGCTCTATGAAAGATGATCTTTGACAGATCGTTGATGCATTTGATGAGATTGACTTTGTTCTTGATTTTTCAAATGACTCGCTGATTATTATTCAAATGAATCAGGTAGAAATGAATCTCTTTGAGAGAATCAGGTTGAACTAATTGATCTATTCAAATGAATCGAAGACGAGAGTTTATTTTATCTTTCAAATCAATGATCAGTTGCTTTTCGTGATACTTCAGATAGAAAGATAATCGTTGAAACTGAGTGTAAAACTCGCTGAACTTCTTTGATTCTTGAATCAAGTTGTAGTATTTTCTACGAAAGTTGACTTTCTTATCTGAATCATTGAACAACTCAGCTAGTTCTTTCAAAAGATCATCGACGATCTTATAGAAATTGACACAGTCGCGTTCGCGTTTAGATTGAGCGACATCAGCTGCGTCATTGAATAATCTGAAATGTACATAGTTCAGTTTGACTCGTTCATTTGAAAAGAGATCGACGTTGATCTCTAGTTTATTCTGAATTTTGTCGTATCAGTTTTCCCAAGTAGAATTCTTTTCGTCAGTAAATCAGAAAGAATCAGATATTTTCTGAGATCTAGAACGCTCAAAGTAGATGAAATCAGAAAAAGTGATTTCTTTAGTTTGAAGTCTAGTTTTCAACTCTTTGATTTCGTCATCTCGTTGTTTACTCAGCTCGTTGAGTCGATCTGTTTCTCTGTCAAGAATCATGCATCGAGTCTTTCAGTTTTCAATAGAAACAGAAAGTATTACTGTTTCAGCAAATGACTCATCGTCTTCATTGATGAATGATTCAGCATTAAAGAGTTTTGATGAATCAGTCTCAGAGATTTGAGAAAAGCGACTTCGAAATTCTTCGAAACGTTCTTCAATAGATGAACGTTTTGACATGGTGAAATTTGAAGAAAGAACGAGGTCGAGCGAATGACGATGCTCGACAGTATTAATGAAGACGTATGATCAAGTGTTTAATCTTCAGAAAAGAATGTTGTTGATTAGAAGAGTATTTTTGGTTTGCGAGTTTTTTGAGTGATTCTCAAGCAATTCACGAAGATTCTTTATCGTCGATTCTCTTAATCGAGTTGAACAGCTTATTTTCACTCGTCTGTTTCACAAGAATGAGTTGATTCTCTTGATTGAGTGAACTTTGCGTACTTAGTGAGCGATAAGTTGTCTAGCAATTCAAACAGTCTTGTCGTTGATTCTATCAAACTCTCTAGTGTTGTTCAGTCTTTCAATTGCATCGATCATCAGATAAACTGATTTCTTTAGACTCATTCTGTCTGTACGAGTATGTTGAATGAGTAATGAGATCAGTATCGTGTGATTAATGAATTCTTAATATAATGTCAGAATCGTGTCTAGATGAGTCAATCAGCGAAAGTCAGAGTTGAATAGTGCTTGATCTTTAAAGGTAGCTATAACTGAATATTAAGAATACAGAAGAAGATGAGTACAAGAGCTTCTATTTAAGTAATATTCAGAGACTGCACTAAGCTTGAAGAAAATGTGTTTGTGACATGAGTAGAATGTGATGTAGAAAGAAAGATGATGTTGAACAAAGAGATGTTGAGAAAAGAAAATAGAGACTGAGTCAGATCTGAGTCAGATCTGAGCTAGAGACACTGACTAGTTCTATTCAGCCTTGATACGCTCGTAACATCTTATGCACTTGAGTCGTCTTGAAACAGTCATATGCTCTATGTTTTGACTTCTTGCATTTGAAGCAGAGTTCTTTCTTAAACAACTTTTTCTGAATAGAATCGAGATTCGATCTTCTGAGTTTCTTTCACGCAGAGACTGATGACGTAGATCGAACAGACAAAGTGCTAGCGACAGAGCGAGCAGCTGAGATTGCTGAGACTTTGATGATCGATCGAGCGTTCAATTCAGTCAACCTAACATCGACTTGCATGCAGATGTCAACAAACTCGTTCAAATTTGTGATTCATTCATTGAGCGTTGCTCGTTGAAGATCTGAGCTGATCTTATGCTGAAGATCATCTAATAAAGTCTCGTTATTGTACTCTAGTTCTGCGCTGAATCTTTGAAATTTCATTCAAAATTCATGAAAGAAGATCTTGTTCTGATACAGCTTCAAGTACTGTCGTTGAGTCATGTGATGACGATTGAAATTGTCGTACATCTTATCAATGATCGATAGTACTTCTTCGACTTCTAGAAACGAGTTCAAGAAGATATTTTGCATGCAAGAAGCTATGTGCTTGATCGCAGCTTCACTGACTCGACTTTCGATGTAGACAATCTTCAACTCTTCGATAGAAAAGTGATTCTTGTTTGCCTTCAGCTTATTTTGCATTCGCGATAGTCAATTGTTTACATTCTGCGACGAATCTTCAAACAGTGAAGAGTTCGATAATTTGATCGATTTCGAGAAACGATCTTCAGAGATCGAAGTGCTTTGTCGACTTGATGCAGTTTCTAGATGATGTATAATTACGTTCTTGTTTCTCATCTCTTTCTGCAGATGCGTCTGCGCAGCTTTCAACGTGATGTTTGTCTCGTTGACATCTTCTAACATCTGAATCATGTCATTGTGAGTCTCGATTTTGATGTCGTGCTGTTGACATATGTACTTGATAAAGACAACGATGTCACCTGCTTCATGAGCGCTTATTCAAGCATTCAGTTCAGTGCTGATGCTGATCTTGATCATTTCGTGATCAAAGAACAACACGTTCATGTTCTCTTCTTCTGTATCTGACGACGCATTCATGCCTTCTTCTTCTGATGCTGTTCAATTCTGTGATAGAAGTGATTCTCTTCTAACATTTCAAAAGTCATAGTGAGCAATGCTCACTGATTCTGATTCTGTGCTTCTAGTCATGGTATGGGTAGAAAATTGCTGGTCGAGATTTTGATGTTACTCTATCGAACTTTCTGAGTTCAAGTACTGCTGAAATTTCTGGTTTCTGATGACGAGCTCAATAAAGAGTTAGTCAAGAGCAACGCGTTTATGTTCTTTGATTCTGATTCTATCAAAATTTCTGGTTTCTATCAAGCTTTCTGAGCTCGAGTTCTGATTCTGCTGTCAAAATTTCTGGTTTCGACTTCTGATTTGAGTTGTGTAACTTGTTTTTATATCGTCTACACGTCGATAGCAAGATTAATGAGCTTTGAACTAATGTTATGAGTCTGCATAAAGCGAATCATATGAGTGTATTCTAACTAGAAGTTCAAAGCTGAAGAAGAAAGAAGATGCAACACGTTGTGAGTTTTACTCACGAAGGCACGCTAGGCCGCTAGCGTGTCAACATCAGCCCTATACTAGTCTATGATAGTCTGACATGATCTATGTTAGACTAACTCGAAGTGCATGATCGCAACAGTATGCTTTCATGCAGATTGAATGATAGATTCTTTGAAGACTTTGATTTGAAATTTGTTGAAAACAGTCAAAAATTCAACTTTTGAAAAGATCTCATCACTCATTTGAACAGCTCAATTAATCATCTTCAAATGTCAATGCTTTAATGACTGAAATACATACACATCTAGCGATTGAAGCAGATGAGTAGTATGCAAAGATAAGTCGAAGAGTATGATCTTGTGATTTTCACAGTAGTGTTACGAGCGTGCTCAGCCTTCTACTGAAACGCATGTTCTTTGAGCGAGTCTAGACTCTATCGAGTCTAGCGCTCACTCTTTCTTCTGTACATATAGCCTTTGCATCTAGATAGACCTCGCTCTTTAGCTTTGAATTCTCGTTTACCTGATTTACTCTTCGTTTACCTGTATCTCTATGACTTGCTCTAGGCATGATTCTAACAAGTAGAATAGAAATTCACATGTATGATGAGATTCATAGTCATTTATCACAAGCATTCTTCAAGCTTTCTTTTGATGCTTTTAACTAAAGCGATCGAAGTGCTTCAGTCATCGAAGAAAAATTCAGTCGTTTGAATAGTCTGTATCAAAGATAGTGATTAACACGTCGTCGTCAAGATCGTTGTTAAAATGAAACGTCAAAAGTTGAACTTCAGTCATAATTAGCATTGACGATATATTCTTGTCTTTTTCGCTGATGCATTCGATGCTCGTCAATGACTCTCTATTATTCGAATTCTTGAAGTAGATTCTTTTATTTGAATCTACAGTAACAACTCAATCGAAGCGTGCAATGTTCATACAATAGTCGATTTCGTCGAAATTTCATGTATCATTCTTCGTTATATCATATTGAATCATCATCTTTTTAAATTCATCAAAATGAGTCTGTAGTACTTTTGAATCATGCGCATTCTTTCTTTCAACTGTTAAAGACTTTCGTTTAGCTTTGAAGAGATCTGACTGACGATCTAATCATCGTTTGACTCATCGAGCGTTCAGTAGAGATGAAGAATTTCAACGAGCAAAGTCTTGAGCACGAAGAACGTTTGTCGTTGATTGCATCATGTGTAGTCTAGCTGACAGGCCTAACTGATTCACTGTAGTTAAGTATTGTCGTAAAGCTGACTTCTGATCAGGTTTTAAAGCTCTGTTATGCAGTTCTCGTACTGCTGTTTTGAACTGATAACCTCGTAGTCTAGATCGAAGTCGGTCATATGAAACACGAAACTCGCGCGCAATTTCGGCTCGATTAGGATTTTCACGCGTGTTTATGGCGTCAATAGCCTTCTGAATGCGACCCTCGATGATAGCGTAAGTAGCAGCCATGTGGTTGAAATTTGGTGGATTTTTGAAGGTGGTGAATCAAAAATATGAAGTTTAGTGGTGCATGGCTGGAAGTGGTGTATGGCTGGTGAGCACTAAGCGAAGAACTGAGCGAAAGTGGGGGGCACGGATAGCTACTTTAGCTAAATAATATCAATTCTTGAGCTCATGATTAGCATATGCAGAAAGCTGAGTCGGGATTGGAATAATTTTGAACTCATGGTTAGCATATGCAGAAAGTTGAGCCGGGGCCGGCATCGAAAAAAAAAAGTTCCGGCCCTGGCTCAACTTTTCCAACCCCCCACCAACTGTAACCTCCCCGCCGAGCACCGGGTACTTACAGATACAATCTGAATAATCCAATCGTAACAATCTCGCAAGAAGTTGATCAATCTTCCTCCACAGACTGTGAAAGCCACCACCTACAAACATGGCCACAACCCTGGAAACGAAAGCATGTGAGGCCTGCGCTACAGCAAAGCGGAGGTGCGGAAAGGAGATGCCGCACTGCCTGAGGTGCAGGAGACGGGGCACCGAATGCACGTATCCCCCAACGAAACCGACCTGCTTCGTCCTTTGCGGAGGAGACGACACGTTCCCGGTCGAGCACGACATCTTCCCTTCCAGCACTTTACAATCATCTATATACTCTCCGGGCCTCCAGACTGGAGGAGTTGATTATTCCAGGCTGTCTCTGGGTCTAGATCTTCCCGGACTCTCTAGTGATCTCGTTGATAACCGACCATATTCAAGCTGGTTTGCTTCCCCAGAGACCTGGAAGATCGATCGTTTCCTACAGGTAGAGTACAACTCATTCACTATCATAGGCCTGAAGCGCCTTATGATAAAGATTCATCGGTGGCTTACCGAATGGCTCGAGAAAGGCAGCAATCCCTTTATCCACTCTCGGCTGTATCGGACTCGATTTCCGCGGTGTGTCCAGGATGCATATACCGCTCTGTCATGCTACCTTCACAAAACGGCATCAAATGAGCAAACTATTTTTCAAGTCATCGAGGACCGAGCGAAGCAGTTATTAGCAGAACACAGCATTCCCTCGGCAGACTCATTATTAGACAACGTAAACTCGAGTTCGGTCACTCTTGACTCCCTTGAACACATAGCTCGGGTTCAGGCCTTACTGGTCTACCAGGTCCTCTGTCTCTACGACGGCGACATTCGGCTGCGTCATATCGCAGAGAGCCACATTCCCGTGCTAAACAGCTGGATGGAACAGATGGTTGAACACGCCAGCCATGCGGTATGCTTAGGTGGCTCCGTCATCTCATCGGCTCATGAACAAACGACTGTCGGTTCTAGTCTGTCCAATATTGCGCATTGCGGGAATCTTCTTTGGTACTCCTGGATACTTGCCGAAAGCATTCGACGCACGTGGCTCGTTGCCTCTGGCATCCAAGGAGCATATTTGGTAACTCAGCAGGGCCGGGCGATTCCTTGCCAGGGCGGCATGATGTTCACAACCCGCCAAGGAGTCTGGGAAGCCCAGTCAGCTAGGGCTTGGGAGAAGCTGTGTTCAGAGGTAAACGTAGGATTGATGCAGGTGGCGGAGACCGATAAGTTATTCATAGAAGTCGCGCCGGAAGATGTCGACGACTTTACGATGTTAATCCTTCAGGCTACATTCGGTGAAGAGAGGATGGAGAGATGGGGAATCCAAATACAAGACTGACGATCGTAATCAAGAGTATGGCTTCTCGCTTTGGGCTCTCTCTGTTTCCGGTGCTAGGCCTTGGCATCGAATTTGCTTAACGTTGTAACTGTTGGAAATATCAGCGCTGAGGGATGTGGGTCAGTGGCTATAAGAAATCAGGCATCTCAGTAGCTCTCAAGGAGGAAAGATCCCATTTCGAATGTGCACCGAGGGCGAAGGCGTGACCTCGTCTTTGCGTGTATGTGTGGCTTTGGAGGGTTCCAGTCTTGGGACCCACGCCTCGCTGTCTAAAGTTGACCAAAAAGACACCACAGGCCAACAGATCAAAGGCTGCTTGATTGGTGCTTCGGAGGACGAGAGGGAAGGCGCCTGAGCAGAGAGTGAATAGCACGAGGGGGTGGGTGAGTGGAGGTTAATTCTTACCTGAGCAAAAGCGGCGTGGCTGATTAACTGCGGGACTCAAAAAAAACAATCTTGTATCCTAATACCCGGTATTCTACTGTCAAATCTAACTTTCTCTACTCCCTGGCAGGCAATCTTTCTCATATGGCGCCCATTTTCTAATTCGGCATGTGTACTGTAGCTTCGTACTTGGAGCATTAAAGAGGTAGAAAGGATGTCCAGATTTAGCGGCCCCAGACCTTCGTGGTTGGAGGCAGCTGGCCCGCACCATGGTCTTCATATTACATCCCTGATTACTTGCACTCATCTTTCGCGCAAGCGCGCTCAACTCTGCCCACAGACTTGTTCCATCAATCCAGTCTCTACAGTAACTTCAAGAGCAAGTCTTTCGCCAATGCACCAGGCTCTTGCAACATTCGCTCAAAATTACTCGAGATGACACACTACATAATCTATCACAAGGCTTCTCATTCTGTCGATGCCTTGGTCATGGTCCATGGTATGTTTGTATATGTATTTGACCAGCTCGACGATATCCGGCACTCTGTCTTCGAATAAAGAAAACCGCGACAGAGTAAGCCGAAGCTTCTGCCGAATTAGCTGCTGCAGCGGCTCAACACCGTATCGGTCGGAGAAGACGTAGAGGTAGGCGTGGCAGAGAAAGACATGGGCGTAGCTTGCGCTTGATTCTTTATTCTGACGTGGCTCCCACGACTCACGATGTCTCACGATCACAGTCGATCTTTCTTGCATTAACGTCGGCTCTAGGCCTCCCTATATGATAAGTATCCAAATCCGTGCTGTTGATACAACTCCGGCTCCTCTACTAACGGCTCTGGCAGCGTCTCTAGCTCCTCGCGCCAGAGGTTGCCCTTTAGATTCTTCTTGTTCTTGTTCTCATTTTTTTCATCGTAGAACTCCAGCTAGCCTCCTCCACTGCCGCCCATTCGGTCTGCTCTTGGCCATTAACTCCGCTTAGCTGAGTCATTAGTCTTATTTCCGAATTTGTATCTTTTGTCTTATCCTCCGAAGCAATAGCCGACTGCTTCAGCACGATTTCTGGGTCTGGCACAGAGTATTTATCCGCGTATACTCGTAGTGGGCAGAACTGGGAGAGGTTAGTCGAATCTTTCAGTTGATGAACTTGTTTGTGTGAAGGGAGAGCAAGGATTGGGTATTCTACTTATGGCTGGGTTCTGAGTGCGGCGGACGGTGGAATGGAAGAGACCGGGAGCGAGACGAACAGGAAGCTTCCGTACAGATTTCAAAGGTCATTGTTGAGGTATTCCGTATTCTTTGACTGCAATCCAAAAAAATTTCACTGCCGACAGAATGGCAAGGTAACAGAGTATTGAGATCGATATTGGATATATGTAGCTGGGGAAATCGGTGTTTACGTTGTAGGTACGATGATGAAATGGGCCACGGCCCATAGGGCTGCGTGCGGCTCTGACTTGCTGTTATCTGTCAATCAAGTCAAATGTCTGGTTCAGAGTGTTACAGACGAAAGAAAGTACGATGGGGAAGGAAAAGACTTCGTGGTATCGATCGGGTCATCTTATATCATGAATTCATTACGGCCCCGCACACGAATGCTTATCAGTCTTGCCTACTTTGACACCCTACAGTTTGTACCATTCCTCCTATGCTTTGTAGAGTGTGTCCAAGAACCCGCTTGCCAACTGCACCATGACGCTCTTGTTTGGCAGGCTCCCTGCAACGCCGTACAACGCAGCCGAATCTCCGTTAGCACCACCCCTTGCTCCCTTGCCCTCCACAATTCGCACCCTTTCCTTCTCCTTCTCTTCCTCTACAACGGCCACCAAGTCCGCTATCAATCGATCCACCACTGCCACAATCGGCAGAGTTACAGCCACATGGATCGCCGGTGGATCCTGTAGCGAGTTTAGATGCCATCCCTTGGCTGACATAGCGTCCGCCAGGTCGTAAACATTCAGTGTTTTTGATGTGAAGGCAACGACGCTGACCAGAGGTTTTCCAATCACTGACAAATCGCCGTTCAAGGATTGATTGTCAACAACAGCTAATTCGATTTTTTTCGCAGCACCCACTATCGAATGGCATGAAGAGATGTAGCCGCTCTCACCCTGGGACATGAGACTGGCCCAGCAAGTAGCAATTAGTGCGCCCGGCCGTGATCCAGCGATACTCGGGGAGGCATAGACTCCGCCCGACCAGTCGGGAGAGACGAAGTACTGATATGTTCGTAGCGCTTGATTACGATATAGGAGGGTAGAGTTGCCTTTTGGGGCGAAGCCATATTTATGAGTGTCGCAGCTGATGCTCGTAACACCCTTGACAGAGAAATCGAATGGTTGGGAGGGAAAGCCTGCGCGAGCGAGGAACGGGACAAGAAACGAACCAAGGCAGCAATCGACATGTAGCGGAAGACGACCCTTCTTACGAAGGGCTAAGCGGGAAAGTGCCGAGATATCATCAATGATGCCGTGCGGAAAGTTGGGAGCAGAACCGACGAGTAAAATAGTATTACTATTAATGAGCCGGGAGACACTTGGGATACTGACGGTGTAGGAGGGGGCAGGGCAGGCGACTAGATGGACTTTTATATTGAAATAGAAGCCTGCCTTTCGAAAGGCGACGTGTGCAGTTTCCGGCACGATCCTGAAATAGAACAGTCAGCAGAAGCTCATGTAGAATGGAGCGCTACGTTTACATTTCGGGTTCCGTAATGCCTCGTTCAGCGTACCCTTTTTGTCTTGCACTCAGGCAAGCCATCAAGATGGACTCAGTGCCTCCGCCGGTCGTCACACCAGCTCCTCCAGTTGGTGCATTGAACATAGCGAGCACCATGGCAACGATCTCGGCCTCCATTTTGCGCACGCCAGGGAAGACATCCGGATGTATAGGATTTGCTACGCTGAATTTCTCGAACGCATCTGCTTGTAGCTTGATCAAGTCGTGTCCACCATGGTAAACCGCTCCACTGACCAAGCCATCTTCCCAGCGAGTGTGCTCCATTTCTCCTAGTTTTTCCAATTCTGCTCGGACTTGTGACTCCGTCCATCCTTCTTTCGGCAGCGTAAGGTATCGACTAATACCAGGCCCTTGGGGCACGAGTTTTCCTTCAAGCTTGGTAATGGCCTCGGAAACTTGCTTCTGTACTTGTGATCGTACGCCAGGGGCTCTCAGAAATAAGCCATAGAGGGTTCGCCGGACGGAAATGTATGTGTCTATCACATTTCCGAAGATGCCGCGACCTCTTAATTTCAAGGCGACCTTGCGTGTCCATCTTAGCAGAAACAAAAAGAAGATGAGATTGCGCAGCCTGAGAAAATAGTCAGTATCAGCAAGTCGAATGGTGTGTATCTCTGCGAAAAAACAGTGCGCTCACGAATCAATGCCTAATGCTAGTAGAGTGCTTTTCGAGGTTGGTCTCTGAGCTGCAAGGCCATTTCGAAGACTGACTGGCATGCGGGAACTCCCCATGTTCTTTACTGCATTAGACCCAATATCATGGCTCAACTACGTTAAGCAAAACACATATTGCTGTCCTTGCATTACAATGGTAATGGTGCTTGTAATGCCGAGCGCCGGACTTCCGCTCCACTTCGAAGCTGTCAAAAGGCTTGGCATGAAGTAGGAATTCAAAGCACTCTGATTATGAATTCGGAGCGCTCTTGCAATAGTAGTATGTGCATTGTTGCTCTTAGGGGATTATCTAACACCTGCTGTACATAGGTACAAGACGTTCTCAGATAGGTAGATCTAGACAACTCTGATTCTTGCGCATTTTCCTTTCCACTCGAACATTTGAGAATACCATAGCCTCCAATGGCCGTGTCAACCACTCCTTGTATCTTTCCCATGCCTGAGAGCCCTACCAACTCCTTGATGTTTTCCACGATTCCAACGCCAGACCCCGTTATATCACGCCATATCGGGCACCCTCTAGTGCTACCTCTGATCCAATTCATGCTATCCTCTGCACCCACAATGTGTGCTATATGAGCAACCTTTTCTGCTCACTTGTCGAGGGGGCCACTCTATTGCTGCTTGATTACCACACGTGCCATGATCTGATTTCCCTCTCCCTTGCAATCCATCACATTGGAGATAGGGTTTCAATGTAGTACCCTGGATCTGGTTTCCTCATCTCCCGCATTTCAGCATTAGTCATAGCCTGTTCGACTTCTGATACTGCCACTAGCTCTTTGACCTTCATAATCTGTCCAGCGACCTGAGGACTGACAGGGTGAAAGACCGTTCGCATTCTTTTCCGTAGACCAAGCGCTGCAAGTACACCTTGTGTCTTTCTTGGCAAGCCAATGGATGACCGGATTAGAGTGATTCGAAAAAAGGACATGGTTATGAGGATGTAGGATTTCTCGACCGCAGCCGTTTGTCCGCACCCTTGAGTCTTTATAAGTACACGAAAGCCAGTTGATAGCAGAGACGGGGCTTACAGGCTAGGTTGGAATGTGGATTGAAGTAGTTCGTCCCTACGAATGGCAGATGGTCTAGTTATGGTTTGACTCCGAGTGTGAAAATGGTAGTAGAGTTTACTTCTCGGTTAAGCCGAATTTAATAGATCCAATGGGTGGTCCGTGCAGCGATCCTTGTCGCAACACTACTACATACGTACCTTACGTGCTCACCTAATGACACAGCACAAGGGCTCGCACACCACAGTCGGCATGTAGTGCTTGCACATACAGAGCGCTTGAGCTATGACCGATCTTGACGGCACAACAGTCCGGCTTGCGGACTTGCTGCGACACCCGGAGGATCTCGACAAGATTTCTTTTCTGAAGTCGGAATTCTTCCGCAAAAAAGCTGCCGTAGATAGCCAGCTCAAGGTCGGACTGAAAGAGCAGCTAGAGATTACGCAGTCAGGAATGAACTCGATTGGAGATGGACAGCGGACAGCCAACCAGATCAAAGAGGAAATGATGAAGATTGACAAGCTCTGTGCCGAAGCCCAAAACATGATTCGAGACTTCCCCAACATCAACCTGGTCTCTCAGGTCCACCGGAATTTCTCACAGGTCGAGAGCATGAAGTCAAACATAGAGACTTTCGACTTCAGGCTCAATGAGCTTGAGCAATTGCTGCGGGAAGATGACCAGGACCTCGAGAACCAACCGAACCTCCTTAACATCCATCACGGTCTTACCCGACTACGAGATATCAGGGACGAAGCCATGTACCAAATCAAAAAAGCTTCTGATACATCACTAGAAGGTACGCTGCAGGATCATTTCACGCGACTGGATGATGTGGTTGACTGGTTCGACGATCATGTCGGCACTGCTTGTATGAACCTGATACCCCTGGTGCGGGCTGATAACAATGCAATGGTAGTACGTCTAGCGCTAATCATAGATGAGGAAGAGAAGAGCGACAAGAAGGTCAAGGCACTACAAGATGCGCAGCGCGAATATAAGGAACTTGCATCAAGATTTAAGTCAATCACAAGTGGACCTAAGCAGCTGCGCGGCTATAAGGAGAAGTTTCTGAAAGCTATTGAGTACTACGCACAAACACAGTTCGAGGCTGCAAAGCAGAGCTTTCTTGAACAGCCTGAAAAATTGCCGAGTCTCATGAAATGGTATTTCAATGACCTCCACGTGGTTAAAGTCGGAATGGTAAACCTAATGCCTAAAAAATGGAAGATCTTCAAGACATATACCAACATATATCACAACCTTATGCATGACTGGCTGATAAAGCTGATCGACGATCCAAGCCTCAGCCCCCAGCATATGCTAAGTATCATCGATTGGAGTGAGAAATACTACGCGAAGATGAGTAAACTTGGCTGGAGTCAAGCAGTTCTAAAGCCTCATATTCTAGATGATAGAGAAGGCGAACTAGTTCGAGAATATCGACAGCTTATCGTCAAATCCGTCGATGAATGGATGGATCGCATGTTTACCACGGATAGGAGGGCTTTCACAGATCGTAAACCAGAAACGCTTGACACCGACGAGCACGGCTACTTCCGTACAAAAACTTTGGGTGACATGTGGCGAATGCTAAGAGAGCAGACTTTGGTGGCGGGCAATTCAGGCCGAACAGATGTTGCAGAGGGCGTCATTGATGCCATGTTTCGTGCCTTGAAGACTCGACAAAACATGTGGCAGAAGATGATTGATGATGAGTCAATGAGGTACAAAGATCCATTGAGCGAACAGGAAGGCCTGCAAATTCTCCAGGATTGGCTGGTTGCGGTAGCTAATGACCAGATCGCTTGCATTGATGACAATGAGGATGCTGGCCAAATCAGCTATTTAACACGCTTCCAGCGGGACTTTGAGTCTCTGGTCACGCCTCGATTTCTGGCCCATTCTAAAGCGGAGCTTGACGGTCTACGCGATGGCTTTGTGGATCTCAGTACTCACTGCATTACCACCTTTGTGACTTTGATCTTCAGGGTCGACTTCCGATCCACTATGCCCGAGTTCTTCACCTATAAATGGTACACAGGCCCTCAAATGAAACTTATTACCATCACTTTCAACGACTACATCAATGATTATGCTAAGATGCTTCACCACAGTCTACTCGACATCTTTGTCGAGGAACTCTCTGACGAGCTCCTCGTCCATTACCTTTCCGCTGTGCGTAACAAAGGCGCCAAATTCCGTCGCTCCGATCCTTTTACAGAAAGATTCAAGGACGACGTCATTACAAGCTTTGACTTCTTCCGGGGGTTGAATACCAAGGAGGAGCTTTCGAACCTAGTCTCGGTGGATTTCGCATCCATCAAGCAGAAATGGAAGGTTGTGGATTACCTAGTGCGGTTACTTGAAGCGGACAAGGCAGGTGTGGTCGGCATCTATGAAGCATTCAAGAGAGAATACTGGGACGTGCAGATGACGTGGGTGGAAAGTGTTCTGAGATCGCGAGATGACTATGACCGAGGCATGCTCAGCAATGTGAAGACGAAGGCAAGCGAGGTCTATGTGGAACGAGGCCCGGAGACCATCATGAGCAAAGTCAAGTGAGCATAGGTTGGAGATTATTCCTTCCATCCCTGTGGGGACAAATATACCCGGACCAGAACAGCTTGATCTATTAAAATCCTCGAACACCGGCGTTATATTTGAAACAATCCATCGAAGCCGCCATACCATGCAGTAGGTAATACTGAAGGTTGCGAAGCTCCATTTGTGGGAAGTGCACAGATGGGCTATGCAACTTTCGGCCCTGGCACTATCACCATTGGGTTTTTCAAGCGGAATGCCTGCTACTCGCAATCGAAGATTAGCAGCTGTACCTTCCAACAATTGGGAAATTCCATCTTCACTAGAATGAACTATGCGATTCAAGCGGGCCGTGCCATTTTGACAGGTTTCTCTACATTGCCGCAAAAGCCGCATTATGCGACATTCTCACAGGGTGGCCCTTGACGTACAAGCGCCAGGTGATAAGAAGCTTCCGTTCGCACAGAACGTTCAGGTCGTCTTTTGCCTATTGTTGCATTGGAACTTTTGTCCTGCACAATACAATCACCGGAGCCAACCATGTTGTCCTCAGCTCTTAGTTTATCGACCATCTCACATCTACTTCTCACAACCCTCGCCCTCCCATCAAACCACCGCCACAGCTCCGTACCCGACAACCTCGTCGACCGCGGCAATCAATTCGCCCCCGGTTCCGCCGACTCCTTGGAATCCTCCGCCTTCCCCCCCAACATTTCCATAACCGACCATCTCTCAACCAACCCCTCTTCCGAAGCCAACCTCACCATCGACTCACTCACCTGCTACCGTCCACGCCCCCACGGCCCACAACGCCCCATCCCGAGCGCCTTCGACTGCTACAGTGCCGAGCAACTCATCCTCGTCGACCCCGACCTCTTCACTGCCCGGGTCTGGTCCGGCACCCGGGGTTTGATTGTCGCAGAGTGGCGGTCGGGCACCTGCAGCATCAGCCTCGCGGCCCAGACGCCTTTTTCCGAGGATCGGTTCGCACCGGTTTTGGCGGCGTGGGCCGCGGCGCATCTGATCAGGACGTGCGTGATTGGACCCTATGAATCTGGTGGGTCGATGCTGCTGGGGCATGGAACGACATTTGGGACGATAGTGAAAGGGACGGAGGCGGTGGGTGCGGCAGGGGGCGCGGTTGGTGGAGGAACGGCAACATCCTAAAAAGGGGTCTGTCTGCTCAAGCGGCGGAGGAATTTGGGCCAAGCTAGTATTTGACGGGAATGGGGCGGCACGCTTACGGAGATATTCTTCGAGGAGATCTTGACCCGTCTTGCGTAGAGTATGTATGTAGGACATGTGGAACCTTAAATAGCCGCACAATCTCCCATACATATCTCCTACGTAATCCACACGCGTGTGAACAATGCTGCACGGATCCACGACCCATCCATCGTATGCATCTGACTTTTCGTTTCCGGCACAAGACGAAACTTGATCTGCTCAAACTGTTTTCGTTATAGGATTATGTATCTCCCCACCACCCCTCTTTAACTTTTTTTTTTTTTTTAATTACCGATAGTGATGGGCTCGATGAATTGACCAACCCATCTCGCTCTCTTCGGTGACAAAGTTGGCATTCTGGATCGCAGGATCTTACTGGACGCAGACAGGCAGCGTAGAAGTGCATGAAGCTACCGCCTCCAGTTGCTAACGGCCCGCCGTCTCATCTCACAGCTCAGCGCCTCCCTACCCTCCCTCCCCTGCCCCCTCCTTCACCCCTCCCACTCTTCTTCCCCACCCCCCCGCCCCTAACTTTCAGCACCCCCAACCCCCTCCTCTGCGTCTTGAACCCACCCCTCCCATTCCCACCCTCCCTTCCTCTTCCGAAACTTCCTTTCCCAGCTCTTCCATCTTTGCCCCTCATAGGCCCCCTTCCACCGCTGCCCCTAAGCGCCTTTCCATTCGGTCGCTCTCGGTCGCTCCTGCTCGCTTGCGGCTCCTCCTCATCGACCTCCATCTCCCCCTGGTTCTTCTCGCGTTTGTTGGAGTACTTCAGACGGCCGCCGCGGCCGCGCTGTACGGCGTCGCGACCGCGTATGGCGTCGACGTAAGCGCCTACACCAGCTTCCAGAGAAATGTCTTTTCCACCGTCTCCGCCTAAGTCCATAAGGATGTCGTCTTCGTCGTCAGTATCGCCACCATTGCCATTACCGAATATCAATTTACCGTCCGCGTCAGTTTTGCCTCGCTTTTTGCTAGGCACCGGTTTGATAGTCACGGGCTTACGGGAGGATATATTCCCCATTGAAGAGCGGGAGAGCAGGTCTAGAGGCTCGTCGACATCTTCGACAATGTAGGATTTCGAGGGCCCGCCGGTGTCGCTATCGGCAGCATCAGAGCCGGACGAAGCGTCAGAGTCGCTGCCGTAGACGGCTTCATCGTATTCGCTTTCGAAGCGGGACTTCCGTCTTGCGGACTTTTCGTTCCCGTCGGCTCCCTCATCATCGCCGGCCTCTTTCTTCCTCTTGCGGCGCTCGCGTGCCTTGCGAATATTGGCAAGGAATTTCCTATCCCCCTCCGGGCACCACCTCTCCACCGCATCACTCCCAAATCGCCTTACCATACGCTCAAAAATATGTTTCACCTTCGCGCGAAAATGTGCTTTGTGCTCGCGGGACCAGGACATTAGCCCCGGTACTAGGGTTTCGAGACGGGGTTTCACGATCTTTTCTGGCAAGCTGATAACAGTGACTTTGACAAAGCCGAGGACGCTGCGGACGATTTCGCGGTTGGCGGATGTGAGAAAGAGGTCCATTGTAGACACTAGATCTTCGATGACGGGTTCGGGAAGCTGCGAGCGGAACTCGTAGAGAATACGTGTGAGGGCTGTTATGCTTGCTGAGACCATGTGAGGAGTGGAGCCGACAAGACCGGCGGAAACCATGGTGAAGAATTCTTCTAGGGAGGCATCCGCGTTGGGGGCATCGGCGGGCATATGCGGGATCTTGGACTGGGCAATTGTGCCACCTAGCTGCATTTTGCAGGCCATAGCAACAAGAAGGTCAAAGGAGGCAGTGCGAGCTTTTTCGTTAACTTCTTTAGCAGAGATAACGACTTCTGAGAGAATGGAGGGGATGAAGTGAAGATCTAAGGGCGGGAGGTGTTCGATTACGACAGCGATGGCGGCGAGGCGGTCACGGCGAGAGGGGCCGGAGGCCGTCGACGCAGAATTCAGGAGGAGAGTCTGGAGTTCGGTGTTGCGGTCTTGGAGAGCGAGGATGCCAGCTGCGGAAGTGGCAAGGCGGGGGAGTAGCTTGTAAGCTTTCTTTTGGAGTTGGGGATCGGAGGCCTGTGGTAAGATAAGAGCGACGAGGGAGAAGAGTGTTTGGAAAGTAGACCTGGGAAGGTAGATTGACAGCGTGATAATTAGGTCCATGAGGGTGTGGCTTGTAGGGGGCATACTATCCGTAGATTGCTTTTGCTTTTGCTTGTCAGCCTGGGTCTGAGATGTGGCTTCTGCCAAAGCGCCTTCAAGCATGGTAGTAACACGCGTGAAGGTCTCAAGCAACTCCTATAAATATGTCAGTAAGACACTGATTGTGTTATTATCAGATCTAAATTACCTTCTCAGGGGTGATGCTTAGATAGGCATTGATACATTGCAATATATGACCTCTAAATTGTGGGAGTGTTTGACTGTAAACGTTGAACAGAACCGCTAAGAGATTGCCTGCAAAGCTGGAAAGATGACCTAGATTCCTTTGTGCATCTTGCTTCGTCATTCGTGCCCCCAAAAGCAAGTCTTTCTCAGACGCGTCAAGGGCAATAATCTCTTGGTTTGATTCTACAAGCATTTGGAAAGCTCTGCATACATCCGCACGTAATTCGGTCTGCTTGTAAAGCAAATTGGCCAGCAGTTCTGCGAAGCTCTGATCAAATGCTTCAGTCAAATCACGAGGGAGATTGCAGTATCCTGGTAAAAGTGCCCAGGTTTGTTGTACGATAGTTTCAAATATCTTGGTTTCCATTGTCTTTTCCGCGACTCCGTTGTCAATAACTTTCTGGAACATTGCTTCGCTCAGAGGAACAAATTCCAGCCTGAAGTGGGTAAGATACGTATTTGTTACATGATCTCTGAGGATCGGTAGGAGCCATGCTCTGCCAGGCTGTCTAGGCTGGGGTTTTAGAAGGTTTAGTGGCAGTATGCTAAGAATTGCTTCTGGTCCCATAACTTCGATCGCTTTTCCAAGGACGGCATCGGCCTCCTTTTTCCCATTGAAAGAATCGTTGCCTCGCAATTCCCCCACACCGTGGACAATATCGTTGGCTAAGGGGCTAGATTTCCATTTCAGTGCTCCAAAGAGAGCAGATAAAACACTGAAGACCTCCATCCAAGCAGCCTGGTATTTGACGCTAAGCAGAGACGTTACCGATTTAGCCACCTTTTCGAGCACCTTCTCATCGTATATTGACGGCTCGAGAATGACACTATCCGGGATGCAGTTCACTAGAAAAGAGATCAGACATTCTGACGCGGATAATCGAATGTTATGCGAGGATGAAGCAAGAAATCCGGAGATCGATTCCATCAGTTCGGGAAGTTTCTGAAAGGTATCCTCTGGGTCCATCTGCGCAGAGACATCGTAGCCTCTAGACATGACAGCAATCCACGGGGGCAGCAGTTGCGAGTCATTCTGAGATGGACGTAGCTCCGAAATTGCTTCCATTAGCCTTGGAAGCTTCGATGAAGAGGATTCGTCCGCCATTCCTTCGAATATAATCTCAAATACTTCAAAAGCAGCCATCGTAAGATATTCGTTATTTGATTTGGATATGTTCATCAAGACCTCGCACAACGGTTCGATTTTCTTACTCGGCCATCCGCCTGACGCTGACGCTATTGTTTTGACAAGTTGCAGAGCATGCATCATGCCTGGCTGGTGTTGATCTTGTGCATGGCCTTTGCTCTTCTTCCTTTGCTTTCCACTAATCGCCACGGCATCGCTGAGATTATGCAGTGCTGTTTCTGCGCACATATCCGCAGCGGGGTGGTCCAATGAAGGACTGGGTGGAGGGCTTTTCAAAACCAATGTAATCGCATCTTGCGCCCGTTTCCGTACCTTTGGCCTGTGATCTGCAGCGAGCACTAAAAGCCCGGCAACTGCCCTTCGAGGACCGATCTGTGTTTGGGGTAGCGCCCAAGCCGCAGCGTCTTGGGAGACGAGCAACGACTCGAGGCACCCAATTGAGGAGCGCAAGAACGGTGCATCGACATCGTGGTGGGTCAGTGCAGGCGCAAGACTTGTAAGGATCTGTGAGAATTTGGACCGCAGGAGGGGCGCCGGGACATGGGGCGTGACGAGATCAAGAAGATACACAACAGAAGTTGCCAGCTCTTTGTTCACAATGCCGCTCAATGGAGAGATGGATTGACCTAATAAAGCCAGAAGGGCAGCAAAATATGCAGTTGGCGAAGCGCCTACTTTCTGGTCCTTAAGAGTGTCCTCGACAGCAGACAAAACAATAGCAGTCTGTTTAAATTGTTTAGCGACAAGCTCCAATAGAAAAGGTAGGAGGCCGCATCATTGCAGTACCTCACGCTGATTCTGTAGCCTTGGTGACCTTATCTTGTCCAATTTCTCGGCCAGAGACATCTTGCTGACCCACAACTCAAGCGTACCCATGAGTTTTCAGAATCTCGGAATTTTATGATACAGTTAGTACAGTACGAGCTTAGGGCTCTGTAGGCGGGTGTTATCGATAGAAGGGTCCACCTAGCACTCGGCTAAACCTAGCAGTCGTCAGGCCATAGGGCTGAAAATTCACATTTCATTTTTTATTGCTTCAAACGATTCGTTTTAGGTGAACTACGTAGCTAATAGAACCTCTTTGGGACCCTTCTGATATGCACGCCTCGCCCTGATTGATCAGTTGTAGATATCACGTTATTTCTTTGCTTCTGCTCCTGCTTCTGCTTCAGCTGTCTGACTCGTAGCTTAACTATCAGCTGCTTCTGCTTCTGCTTCTGCTTCTGCTTCTGCTTCTGCTTCTGCTTCTGCTTCAGCTGTCTGACCCGTAGCTTAAATATCAGCTGCTTCTTCTTCTTTTGTCTAGAGCTTGCTGTCATTGATGCCGAAGTGAAGAGCTCGAAGCCTAGTGTCAAGCGAAGAAACATATGCTGTTTTGATTTGCGAATGACGTTTTAGAAACTTCTGAGGTCAATTGATTCCGACTGACTTATTGTCGCTCTTTTTTACTAGTACTTCTTTAGCTATCGAACGTACTTGCTTCACACGAGGAGATCAGCCTCAAGCCTGAAGACGTAGAATTCAGTCACATATAGCTGCTTCTTCTTCGAGACTAAGTCTTTGAAAATGCTGATTGCGTACAGAAGCAGCCTTTCGACCATTGATTCGATTCATAAGAGTACTCCTTGGTATTCCATATTGACGAGCGAATTTTGCTTTGGAAGAATTTTCGTTGGCTGCTGAAGCCTCGTTCCAACGGGCGTAAGCAAGCGTTATGCGCTCTTCCTGTGAAAGTTCTATATCTTCAGAAGGTATGGAGGTAGGGGGGTGACTGCCATCGTTTTGCTGATATGTTGAAGAATTGCAGCAATAAAATATGAAATGTGAATTTTCAGCCCTATAGGGCCTGACGACTGCTAGGTTTAGCCGAGTGCTAGGTGGACCCTTCTAACGCTACGGAGTAATTGCGGCCCGGATCTTCCTAGCTCGAAGGTGAGAGGTTGCCTCAGGTAACGAGGTTAGTGGCACGTCTGAGAACCTGAGGCAAGTGGGAGGGACAGACTTTGTCGCAGTTATGAATAAAGTACCTACTGAACCCCGAGTAGCATCAAGGTAGTTTTTCTGTCATTTCCATCACACAGCTCAGCCTCTAAGTTACAGGTATCCTCCGCTTAAGCCCTAAGCTCCTTATTGCCCCAATCAAAGTACCGCCATGCCAGATTCATCTAAGAAGTCCCTCCAGTAGCAGATCCACCTTTACGTCCAGCCTCCTTCGCAGCCTCACTGCCTTTCTCGAAGGAACCGCTGGAAGCCTTGCCGCCCTGGGAAGCGATTTCTTGCTGCAGTGTCACATGTGTCAGCAACATGATGCGCTCGTCCTCTACGCAAGGTGAGAATAGGGAAGTAGATACGTACCACTTTCTCGGTAGGCATGCTCGCGAAGCCACCGGTATTGGAGGATTCTCCACCCTTTTTCGCGGCCGCTTGGACCTCCTCCTGAGGGCGGTTAGCGAAGTTGCCGGGGTTGCTGTTGCCGGACATGGTGCTTGTGGTTTTTGGTTTGTTGGTTGATAGATTTGAAGTACTTTGTGTCCGAAAGTGTGGCTCGGGTTCAGGATGATGGTGGTTCAAAAGAAAGTTTGGAAAGAAGAGGGAGCGAAGTTAATATATCTTACTACCAAGGTACATATGTTGACGTAATGTGTGTGAGCAAATGATGATGTAAACCTTTACCCCATGTAAGGTACCTTTGAAGTAATGAGGGGTTGCTGTGAAGGAGATGCTGATGCCTTGAGATCGGAGCATTTTCCTTCTGCCACCTTGGTTGGCAAGACCGGTGGAATGGGGGTGAGAATGCATGTGATGATATAAGTAGCTGGGCGTCTTAGTGGTGGATCTAAATGGGTACCTGGACGGACGAGAAGAGATTTCGATAGTACTCTGTGAAGGGCACAACTTAGGGCACAACTTCTGACCGTTGTTGGGAATGCAACGCTAGAGATTGCAGGCCTTTTCTATGGCTGGCTATCCTCTACTGGAGGCTCGCTGCTGGGAGGAACGGCTTCCACTATACTAGGGCCTGACGTTGGGACCGAAGCAGGCTGCTGCTTGTTCGCAGTTGCAGCGTGCAGTCGTTGATCTAGTGCCTTGAGCGCCAGTGCCCGCCTGCGTTCAGCTTCTTCCCTCTTCCCTGCCCCTCCTTGTCGCCCTCCGTGATTCAAGAGACTTGGCAGCCCGCCCTCACTTCTCGATGTGGCTTGTTCGTTGCTAGACTCAACGTCTTCAGCTGAGAATGGAGTGCATATCCGCAGGGAAACCAGCGCATTGTAGACACCATCCGCAACAGCCGCTATATGAGGTTGTACAACATCTGGCCAGAAGTAGGCGAATGCAAAAGTCTCGGATGCATCACCCTTAATACCACTGCCTCCGGTACTGGCGCTTGACAATTCTGGCTGCCTTTTGTAGAACCTTAGATATATCCAGCTAATGAAAAACCCTAACCAAGCCAGTACGAGCGCCGTATCCGTTCCCAGGATAACGCCCGACAGTGTGTTCGCGACGAGGAAAATTGAAACAAAGTGTTTGACCCGGATCTTAACGATTCCCTTTAAGATAGTAACAGTATGTTCTGGTACGAGCTGTTTGAATGCCACAAGGAGAGCGCCTTGCAGAGCGACCGAGCCTTGGATTCTTGCCCAACTAGAATTGACGTCAATCAACTTTGAGTACCACTGGTTGCAAGGATTCCAACTCACGAATGTGCATCTGTCCGAGCGATGACAAACCAGAGTAAATAGACGATTGCTGCTGCGATGTACGGAATCACCGTTACAACAAGAACGAACTTCCCAAACTCGGTGGTGCCCCACGCACGCTCGAGGTATTTCCCACCATACAGAATGGTCGCAGCGGTGACCAGTAAGGTAAGGATGTTCTGCTCCGCGAAGGTGGCGGTAAAGTAAACCCAAGGGTAGAGTAGAGACAGTTGTGGTATGAGCGCAAGGAATTCCGGATGCCTGGCGCGTGTGACTTGATAGGTAACGAAGATGGCCAGCAGTAGGGCGAGTAGAACGCGGGTCAGTGGAGGGATATTGATACGTAGCTGCATTTCCGAAAGGATACCGTAGTACCAGTGCCTAGGTAGAACGTGCAAGGTCACTTTCACACAAATGAATACCTTTAACAACGTTGAAGTTATCCACTTTCCAGGTTCTCTGTACGGACAAGTAGCTTGTCCGACTTCCGTCGTGCCAGCCCTGGGGGGGGAAACTTCTATACCTCAGTGGGTCTAAAGATTTAGTGTCAAGGCTAGGCAAGGGAATCCCGCCGCCTAACTGACAGCTAACCACATATCATCTAATGTCGCAAAGCAATAAAAACGAAGTGACAAACGTGTACAATGCTTTGTACTGTTCATGACTCATCATAAACATGAACATCATGCACTAAAAGACTTGAAGATAATCAGTCTTGTCATGCAAATTCTGTACCTTAAATAATGAAGAGAATTGCAAGCCCTGATATCATGCGAAGGTGACTAGGTACGGAGTACTCCGTACCTTACTGCGGTATTTGTTAGTTTTTGAACTAAGACTTTAGACCCACTGAGGTATAGAAGCTCCCTGCCCTGGGAGGGGGGGGGTGCAACCTCCGTGAGCTGCGGGGCTAACCGAGGAGCTAAGGGCAAAGCGTTCCCGCAAGATCTCTCTCCATGTCAGCGATTCCTTGCAGATGGATCATGTATGGATGGTACTCACGTCTCACAGTCTGAAAAGGAAAAAGGCTGCTGGTACTCCGTAGACGAGCTGAACACTTTTCGCCTTGCTCAAGCCCCTCTCAGACCAAGCTCGTCCGACGAGCAATAAATAGTAAGACCTGCCAGTTCAAAGTCCTATCCGGACCCCTGGCGTTCTTGTCTTGTCCCAGCCTACCAGGGCTAAGACGAAACGCTGAATTCGATAGGACGCCATCCGCGCATCATCTGTCGGCCACTAATGTAGTCTCTGGCCTTCTCCAAAACTCCCCCAACTTGAAAGACCCAAGTCTTTAACGCTTCCCATGTCGAGATTCCAGTGGTCCACATGATTGAAGCTACTGATTTGCAGACACCCAAAGCTGTAACCCGCAATTCTTAATTCTCAATTCACCTTTCCTTCCACACTTCCAACTTCATCCAACTATCCGATCGTCTTCTACCATCACACCAAAGTCACGACCGTTGCTCACGTCGCATGTGTACCATTGATGCTTGGCCGGATTCACCATGTCTGCTGTACCTCTGACTTCCGACCATGTCAATTATTTGATATGGAGGTGAGTCGTGATACCTGTTCGGAACAGGCTCTGTCAGGTACCGAGGAGTTTATCGCTAACCGTTTGATCGGACAAAGATATCTTCAAGAATCAGGTAAGATCACAAGACCTGGCGACCGTCGCATTGTACGAAAAAAGACAAGCTGTATGAATTAATTGCGTGTGCAGGTCATGGCGAAGCCGCTGTCAAACTCGAGCGTGACTGGAACGTAGATCCGCGATCACTGCCATTTGCGCAATACATCAGAACTCACGCCTTGGTGTTGTTGGTACAGAAAGGGCTGCAGTATTACGAAATTGAGCAGTCATTAAATCAGGTATGTCACAAAGCGCCACTTGTTGTGATTTAGCATCTCAGATGTGTTAGCATGGCGATGAAAACCCATCGTTATCATCGCCTGTACCATTTTTTGGACCTATTTCTGGACGGAACACATCATCAGCAAACGGGGAGGCAAGTGAAGACGAAACCGCTTACAAGTCACGCAACTCCCCACGAACTCGCAAACACGGTCGAGAAAACACAGCAAACGGCCTTGGGCTAGAGGTGCCAAATGCAGGTCCGGCGGCTAAGCGAAGTCGCAAAAGCAATGGCATTGAAATTACGACGACTCCATCTACAATTAATCCTACAAGCAATGGCAACATTAACCATGACAGCAGAGGAGGCAGCGACAGCGTGGACATCGACCAGAACGGATATTCACGGCTGGATGCGCCAGAGCCAACCTCAGCCAGTAATTCCCCGGCAGCAGAGATCCCAACCGCATTGACTGGTGCAGTAGCGGAAGGGGCTGGAAACGGCATGGATATGGATGAGGATGAGGATGGGGATGGGGAAGGGGAAGGGGAAGGGGTTGATGATGATGATGATGATGATGATGCGCGTGCGCCCGATCAGCAGCAGCAGCATGCGAGCAGCAGCATTCAGACTAGGACGCACACACTAACCCTGACGAATGGAGAGAGCGTGGGTGTGCAGAGCGACAAGGTTCGCGAGCTAGGGCCCGAAACAAGCCTGCTGTGTGTGCCGGATAAAAACGTGATGCACACCGCCTGGAATCCCCAAGATCCCCAAATCTTGGCCACTGGAGGCGAAGCGCTATGCCGCATTTGGACCGTCTCGACCAAAACCATCCTGTCTCCCGAGGGCACATGCCCTGAGCGTCAGCAACAGCAGCAGTTTGTCGATACACTGGGTCCGTCGGATGGTTCTTCGGTAACGGCAATGGCATGGAGTTCCGACGGTGAAATCCTCGCTGTCGCAACTCGGAGCGATACTCTAGGCCGGACTGGCGACGTGTCTTTGTGGGATAAAACCGGCAGATCACTAGATGAGCTAAGGACAGTACCGGATATGATCCTGATGTTCCGTTGGAACCCTTCTGGAACCCACCTGCTAGGTATTACATCCTCCAGGAGGGGGGGGAGTGCCTTGATGGTCTGGGATACACGATCATCAGATGCTCTGTGCCCTCTTGAGTTACATGACATTGTAATGGATGCAGCATGGTCTGATGATCAGAAGTTTACTATATGTGGTCAAAATTGCATTGTACAGATGTCCATCGAGACTCAACGGATTGTTGCCCTCCATAGTCGCACCGATGAAGAAAAATACCAAAGCTGGACACACATTCGTTTCGACGCTGCAAGCAAAACGACTGCCATAGCGGCCGAAGAATCCGCAGTACTCGGAATCATCGATGCTACGGGTAATCTGAAAACCACCACAGCTCACGATGCCGAGATTACCGCCCTTGCCTACCAACCAATTTCCAATCCTTCATCCTACACTTTTACTTCTCCCCGTCTACTCGCAACCTCATCCCTCGACGGCAACATAAGGATCTGGGATGCTAACCAACCATTCACCACGGTCCATGTTCTCAGCCTCGGCCACAGTACACCTCCTATGGCCATTAGTTTCACGCCAGATGGCTACCTTGTCGCAGCAGCGAGCTGGGACAGGGTCCTGATATGGAACGCTGACGTAGGTGGAATGCCAAAAGCAGGCTGGAAAGGCGAACCTGGAAAATGGCAGAGCCCTGTGGTCAATGGAATAGATCAAGATAGCGGTATCGGAGAGGAAGAAGAGGGACCAACACACTCGTTGAGTTGGGATGCCGACGGTGGGAAACTCGCTTACGGGCTGGGCAGTCAGGTATGTCTATTTCCTATTCGGGTACAAGCTATCTCAAGAGCGAAGACTAATTTTGGAAGATTGCGATTATCAACTTTCGACCTTAGTCCGAGCGTGGCGAAATGTCAATGTTCAAGTTGGACTTTTCACCCAGATTTCTACCTGCCGGACCAAGTTGAATGCGATGCGTTCGATGGCACTCCGAAGACGAAAGTAACTTCTGAGCGCCACCGAGCATAAAATGAGGCAACATGCCTTGTGTAAGAACGCTCTCGCCAGCTTTGACCCCACTATGGCCAAACCCACAACCGCCAATTACAATCTCAGCCCGCGTCATACAAGCATTCGCGGTACACAAACTCGCATCCCATCAAAGCTACAGGATCTGAGCATTGCCGCGCCATTAAACATTGGATAGACTGCTCGTTATAGTTCCTCATGCGCCGCAAAGCGACCCCACCGTACACCTTCGAACAGCGTTCATTGTATCAAAGACCGGAAACAGTTGGAAGATTCCCCTTTTTTGTTCCATGATACCAGACTCAGCGAGCCATGTCTCTCAGGCTATCGTACATGTAACCCTACGGTTTTTCTTCTCGTTTTCGCAGGCGTAGGCGTAGCCATGGACGAGAATCATTCAACGACGGCGGCTGATTCTAGGATTCCTGTATCGATGTGTATCATATGTAGCGTAGGATGAGGGAATGTAGGAGATACACGGGAGAGTTGGTTTCGGATGTGTAATTGAGTCGTGAGAATGGAAAATCGGTGGTTGTGTGTCGGTAGAATTCCGGTGTAACCCTCGCTTAAAAGGGGCAACTTCCGACCGACCATTGTCTTTCATCCGGCACCTCTCCACTACATCACCATCAACCATACCTTACTTTAACCCTAAGCACCACTCCACCAACCCGCAGCCATCCCCTTCCAGCATCACCCGCAAAAAACATATAGCGCAGGATCGTAAAGTACGTACCCACCCGGCCCTCGTCTTCTTTTACCCGTATGGACATGAACCCTTCACCCCAGCTGGCACTGTCTCACACCATTGCTTTCGAAGATTCCAGACAACTGCACGCCCGTTGCGTCTTTTCTTTGCACTTGTTGGTCTATCTAGAAAGCAAAAGGACGTTGCGGTTTCCCAAATTCGTGTTCAAGATTTGTTTGTTGAATCCTTGACATCCATTTTGATTCCCCCAGGCGTGTGTGTGTTTGGCAGTAGACCGCCGTAATTGGAATGTTTTCCCTTCCTCCTCCTCCTCCTCCACTCGTGCGTTCGTGCAGAGCGATCCATCATCCCCCAGTCTTGATTCCCTCTCTTTCTTTCCGCGCGAATCGCCCTTCTGCTACGGGCCGGGCCTTTCCATCTATCGTCTTACGCACCTCACCTCCCCCCAATATCACCCCCACCCTAAACCAACCACCCCCCTATCCCCCCCTCAACTCCCACCAAGAAACCCCCCCCCCCACCCCCCAAATCTAACCCCTGCCCCCCAAGCAGCTCCCCTCCCCACCCACACCACACAAAAACAACAACCATGCCCCCCCACCCCCACCCCCGCCCCCACGCCAACCCCACCCCTTCCGCAGCTCTAACCCGCGACCGCCTCGCCCGCGGCCACCCCCCAAAACCCCACCCCACCCCCACCACCACCACCACCACCACCACCACCACCACCCCCAACGACGCAGGCTTAGCCAGATCCGAGCTCTGGGAAACCCAAGAGCGCAAACGGCGCGCGGCGGAGGTGCTGGCGAGCTGGGAGATGCTGGCCTGGTTCGCGGGGAGCAGGGGCGAGGTTTGTTTTTGTTTTCTTTCTTCTTCTTCTTCTTCTTTCTTCTTTCTTCTTTTCCTTCTTCTTCTTCTTTTCAAAAAATCCCTTCCTTGGCAATGTCTAACAAAGCCCGCGAGATGTAGAGTATACCGCAGACGCGGCTGCGGTTCCAGAAACTGATGGTTGGGCTCGAGGAGCGTGGGGCGGGGGAGGAGTGGGTGGATGAGGGGGAGGAGGGGGATGGTGGGGAGGGGGGGAAGGGAGGGAGTAGAGGTGGGAGGGGGGGGAGGAAGAGGTGAGGTGGGGGGGGAGGAAGAGGTGAGGTGGGGTGGGGTGAGGTGAGGTGGGATGGGGGATGGATGGATGGATTGATGTGTATGAGTTGATGATTCGAGGTTACGGATATGCTAATTTTATGGTTTCCGCTCCCACCGTTTCCAATGTACGTATATACTATCTACAACCTCCCCACCCACCCAGCCCCACCTCTCCCCCTTCTTCCACACGGTTCCCCGTCCCCATCTCCCCCGTACTCTTACTCACACCTCCGCCGCTCTCCCGGCCCCCTCCTCATTAACCATACTCGCTGCATCCCCAACCTGCCTCCTCACACTCACCTCCCTCCCCTTCAGCCTCGAGCGAATCATCGCCA
>JAABUL010000648.1_pt1 | contig 73290 bp, 144 predicted proteins | sample 5559151 | NCBI WGS metagenome assembly JAABUL01 (sample SAMN10711876, study PRJNA513368) | rock metagenome | isolation source: Antarctica rocks | place: Antarctica: Victoria Land, Pudding Butte sud | reverse complement strand
GCCGCGCGCGCGGAAAGAACAATGCGGAAAGAACAATGTGCAAAGCTGGTGAATGCTTCTCAGATGCTGGATGAGTCGGTCAAGACAACGACAAGCACCCGTCCAGAATCTCTTCAACGGACCTGCAGCAGCGGCGGCGCACTGAGCTGGCGCACATCCACGTCCAGCGATGGCAGCCGCAGCGGCAGCACCTCCAGCAGGTTCATGCCCATCAGGATCGCCACGACGCTCACAGCTGCACAGGCGGGGCACATGTATCAGAATAAGTGTCTGTGTTGGCGTTGCAGGCAGCCAAACCCCACAGGCAACGACACGCGCACTGGGACAGGGGCGCAAATGTTGTGTGTTGCAGATGGGTATCAAGGGCGGTATGGCGGATCGCCGGCCCACCTATGGGCAGCCCGCTGCCGATGGAGCCGTACGCCTTTCCGAGATACGTCGACACGAAACCCAGCGCCGCCAGCGTGCTCGCCAGCCCCAACGCAAAAGCCGTTGCCCTGCTCAGACACGTCAACAATACACTTCAAGACATGAGAGGTGCATCGCGCGCAGCAATTGAATGCTTCAACGCCATGCCGCATCCATGCACGGGTGGGAGATGTGTCTGGTCATCTGTGAGCTGGGACCATTTTGCAGGCCGCCGGTGGGTGAGACGCACCTTGCCACCGCCGATGGCTGCCCGGCGGCTTGATCCGGCCCGCTGTAGCCGCCGATGTAGCCTATCGTCAGCGGCAGGACCGACAGCGTGCAGGGCGACAGGCTGGTCAGCAGGCCCGCGCCAAACACCGCCACAAATGTCAGCGGCGACACGCCTGCAGCAGCACGAAGCTTCTAAGGTTTCTGTCTTCGTTGGGTTTTGATAGCTGCTGCCAGACAACATGAGTTGCATGGCAGGGCAAGGCGCGCGGTCGTGCACCGGGCCGGCGCCGGTGAAACGCGATGCCTCCGACGAAGGCGAAATCCAACCTGCTAGCTGGCTGGACACTGCCGCGTCGGACTGCTGGCCCAGGCCGTACAGCGCATCCGACAGGAGGCTGGCATTCGCCAGAAATGAATGTGGTACAGCTGCCGCCAGTGCGTCCAGCTGCGCCGCATGGCACAGCAGCCTGCTGGAGCGCCGCCTGCAATGACGGCTCCTGGGTGGTCTATATGCGCCACCTATTCGCAGCGACAGCAATGAGGTAAATTACAGAGTATTGCCGAAGTTCATCCCCGACGTGGTTCCTGCGGCAGTGCCGCCGCGCACCTCGGCCAAATCTGATTGTTGTGCGCCTTACCAGCGCGTGCGGCTCAATCGAAGCTCTGGTATAGAATGCTGGCGACTGCATGCTGGATCAGCCTTCGAAACGGCGAGGCTGTGTTTGGCAGGTCTCAAATCTCCACAGCGGTGTGTTGCGACCCAATCTGGCACTGGACTTGGCAGGCCGATTGCAGCATCAAGAAGGGAAAAGATGTCTGTCGCAGAAAGAGGCAGCGCGATGCTAATCGCATTCGCACGAGCAAACATGGCACGTGCCCGCGGTGCAGACCAATTGTGCACTTGCAGCGTGCTCACATTTGTTGTCATTCTGGCTGGCATTGCGAATCGAACGGTGCATCGAAGCGCTCTCTGTCAGACGGCCGCGCCCCACGCAAACAGGCTGCGCAGCGACTTTGCAAAGCACTACTCGATCGGCCCCGTCAGCAGCGAGTGCTCCCTTGAAAGCAGCTGAACAACTGCAGTGCTTCCGTCTTTGCGTCCGTAAGGGTCACTGCAAGGGACTGCGATGTGTCCCATGCAAGCGCTGGGCCGGGTGGGCAGAGCCCCTGACCCTACAACTTGCTCGGCCTGCAGCAGGACACGCCAGGCGGGCCGGGCGCACTGTCCAGCAGACGCGCAGTGTCGCAAAGCCTTCAGCCAGCAGCCAGCGCGGCGGACGGTCGAGCACCAGAGCCGGTGTCGAGGCTTTGCGCCGCGCCGCAGCAGAGACCAATGCTGCGTTGTACGGGCTGACACAGAGCAGAACGGCAACGGCGACATTCTCTTGCCCTGTCCGCACGACGGCATCAAGAACTGCGCCACGGAGCTGGTCGGCTACACACCCATGGTGCGCACGGCGCCGCCCTGTCGCAGGGTTTCTGACTTCCGCGTTTCTGAATTCCGTGCGCTGAACGTGGATTGTGATGAAGGCTCGTGCCTGATCTGCTGCCCGTTTCGACTGCAGGTCTACCTGAACAGGGTCAACGAGAGGTGTTTCGCCAGGATCGCATGCAAACTGGAGAGCATGGAGCCGTGCAGCAGGTGCGCTGCACTGCTGGATGTCACTGCGCTGCTGCCCCACATGCCCAGTGCTTACATGGTGATGAAGATACAAGAACTGCAACATGGTCTGTCGTCCCATGCAGCGTGAAGGACCGCATCGCGCTGAACATGATCACTCGCGCGGAGCAGGCCGGTCGCATCTCGCCGGAAACCACCATCCTGGTGCGCCACAGCTCCTGCACCTCATTACGGCTGCGTTGAATTCGGACATATACTGCCAAATAAACGAGCATGAGCTGTGGAAGCCCGGAGTCCAATGTCTTCAAGGAAAAGCTTCGTCAGCCACCACAAAGCAGCACCCCTGCAGTGCGCTTGTCCTGTCATGCACGCATGTCCGTCGCTACACACGGCCAAAAAGGCGACAATACGTTGGATGCCCATCCACTGTCCATTCACCAGTGTCCATTCAGTGCGCCGAAGGTGGAGCCGACCAGCGGCAACACGGGGGTTGGGCTGGCGTACATCGCGGCGGCAAAGGGCTACAAGCTCATCCTCACGATGCCGGACACCATGAGCACGGAGCGTCGCATCCTGCTCAAGGCCTTCGGCGCGGAGCTCATCCTGACGGAGGGCCGGCTGGTGGGTGGCAAATCACTTACTCTTGGAACATTGCAGAAACCAGCATGTAAACATTGTAGAGAAGCAGCAAGGCTCCAGCGTGCTGCACACGCACGGTGCCGCTGCACCAGTGTTAGTCCTGGACAGCGTGTGCGCCAATGCCCGCCGCCGAAGGCATCGCCTGCAGCACCAGGCGAGATGAAGGGCGCGTCAGCAATGACGGAAGGCTGTGGACGATACCATGTTGCTCGTGCATCTGAACAGTGCCGACCAGTGCTCAAGAACAACTGCAATGCGCAGGGCATGACGGGGTCAATCCAGAAGGCGGAGGAGGTTGTGGGCCGCACGCCGGGCGCGTACATGCTGCAGCAGTTTGAGAGCGCCGCCAATCCGGAGATTCACTACAAGACGACGGGCCCCGAGATCTGGCGGGACACCGCCGGCACCGCCGACTTCCTGGTCGCAGGTCAGCGACAGCCTGTCGAGCGCTGTTCCTCTGCTGCATTTCTACGCTCATGCCAAGGCTGGGTCGAACTCATGAGTCACAGGGCTGGAGCCATTTCAGCGCTGCACAGGGATGAACTGCACAGGGATGAAAGATTACATGGCAAAAGGCCACGTAAGCAGGAAGGTTTCTGAGACCTGAAGTTCGCCCAATTGCCGTGCAGGGGTGGGGACGGGCGGCACAATCATGGGCGTGGGCAGGTATCTGAAGGAGCGGAATCCGGACGTGCAGCTAATCGCGGTGGAGCCATCAGAGAGCGCCGTGCTGTCAGGCGGCCGCGCCGGCTACCACCAGATCCAGGGCATCGGCGCAGGCGAGAATATCTTTGACTGCTGTGCATGAGTGGTGGCTTTGCTCTGTGAGGCAACATGTCGGTTGCATGCCTTGCTCGAGGAGCCTGCAACCAGCCATGTAGACACACATCATTATCGTCGCAGGATGTCAATCGTGCATCAATTGCACACTTTTTCACACCTTCTACACCTGGTTCCATCTCGTTTTGTGCCATGAATCCTACCCTCGACTGTGCGCCATTGATCTGCAGGCTTTGTGCCAGGCATCCTGGACGTCTCGCTTATGGACGAGATCCTGAAGGTGCGCTTTGGCTGCGGCCAGGATTGCATGCGACATTTCGCCGAGCATGCTCGCCTGGTGCCTTGCTCAGCTTGTGCATATGCCAGCGCCGCAAGCCACAGCCGGCAGATCTTGCAGGGCCACCATTGGGAACAGAAGGCAGTCGTGCTGCACTGCACCCTTCCAGCGCACTCTTCACCTTTGTGCCCTCCTTCCGCACCTTGCATTGACCCAACCTGAATATTGATCCTATGGTTGAAGCCTGTGCGCAGGTGTCCAGCAAGGAGTCGGTGGACATGGCGAGGCGGCTGGCCAAGGAGGAGGGGCTGCTGGTGGGCATTTCCTCGGGCGCTGCCGTCGTCGCCGCCATCCGCATCGCGCAGCGCCCCGAGAACCGCGACAAGCTCGTCGTCACGGTGTGCATTTGATTGTGCTGCTCCCGTTGTCTGGTCGTTTCCCGGTGAGTTGCGCGCAGGCCTGCAGCTGTTTGCAGTGCATCCGTCAGTGTTGACGCTGGCTGCTGCCTGGAGCACAGACCTCCTGCAACACCCCACACAAGTGCCCGCAGCAACAACGGATCTCTATTGCGACTGTCTATAGCAGGCAATGAGGTGGTGTTCATGAATCGCAGGTGCTGCCCAGCTTCGGGGAGCGGTACCTGTCCACCGTGCTGTTCAACAACCTGTGGAGCAAGGACGCAGATGACGAGTCGCGCATGCCCTCCTCCTGGCGCGACCGCTCCGGCGTCGAAAAGTCCGAGTCCAAAGAGTTCAAGCTGTGAGCCGGGAGCACTGGCTTTCAGGACGGCAGCTTTTGGGGCGCCTGTTGAGGGGGCTTTCAGATACCTGAGCGGTCCCGTGTGGGTGGCAGGGGGCACAGCACATACGCAGGAACGCAGCTCATTCGGTACACTTGGAGCGGATCTGGATTTGTGTCGTGGCAAAGTCTGGCCGATATGTGTGAAATGTTGTCATGCGGAGCCAGTTGAGCGAAGGAGTGGCGGTGTTACAGACTAAGCTGCGACGCTGAGTGGCAGGAAGAAAAACCGACAGTTCAAAGGCCGGCAGGGATTTCAAAGCAATGCTGCACATCCGGTACCATTCGCTCATCATTGCATGTGTAGTGACTACAAAGCGAAACAGACTTGAAATTTGAGCAGCTGTCCCTAGCACAGCGCACTTCGTCCACACCCTGCCTGCACTCAGCGCTTCTGCACCAGGATGCGGACTTCTGCAATTTTGAAATTGAACGAGTTGGGCAGCCTGGCCTTCAGCGACTGCCCGGTGGCGGTGTCAATGGGTGGTTAGTTGTATTCCTCGGCGGCGGCGACTCTCACCAGATTCACGGGCAGGCGGCCGGCCGCCGTCTCCTCAAAAGGCTTCCTGTTGAGATCTGGCCACCTGCAGGTGATTGGAGTACAGCGTTGTCAGAGGTTGTGATGGCTCAATTTCATTGCTGTATCAACACAGCTAGCAAATGAGGATGACCAGAGGCGGCAGCGCACTTGTACACATAGTCGGTGACGTGACGGCTCAGACCCGCGCATGTCCCCAGCCTCGTGGCCTCCACCACTGTCAAGAACTCCTCCTCGGACAGGAGGAGGTGCGACCAGTCCGGAATGGTCGTGCCGTCGTTCACGTATGGCGGCGGCTCAGAATTGTAGATGCGCATCGCCCAATCCTCGATCTGTGATGTGGATGAACAAAAGGGGCATCAGTTCGAAGAAAATTCTGCAATCACTGGTCCAAAGCAGCGAGTAGTTGAATGTGACATGCAGGGCATTTTCAAGCCTTGGTGAGATCAGCGTCGGCAGACAAGCAACTCAGCCCTACCATGTCGGCGTGAATGTGGGGCCGCGGGCACTTTGGAAGCTCGGCTTCCACGAGTGTAGAAGTGGCCGCCGGGAGTGAGAACGCGCACTGCCTCGTTGAGATACATCTGCATTGAGACGACACGTCCATCGTCTACGATGCACATGCTGGGGATCCTGAGTTGCAAACCGTCATCATGCGCACAGGCAGCACAAGTTTTGCAGCATTGTCCGCAAGGAAGATCGCACCTCCAGCATCTGGACATGCTCCAGGATGTTCAGCGACATGACCGTATCGAAAGACCCGTCCGGGAATGGCAGCCGCTAGTCTGCTGATCCAAAAACAAAAGCCGTGCTGGGGCCGGCGGCCTGAATTGCTGTGAGGGAGCCGATGACATTGAAGCCAATAATGGTGGTGGACGGAGTCACCTACTGCGTCATCTCCATCATCTGGTGGCCTGCAGATGTTGATCAGCGTGGCTCAGAAGCAGAGGATACCAATTTCAGGCCTGTTCATGGTCTGCCTGGTGTACACAAGTAATGCTCTGGGTTCACATGCCAGACACATTGCGGGACAAAAGAACAATGAACCCACCGTTTGGATCGCCGCCGTAGTCCAGGACGCGGCCCAAGTCCAGGGGTTTGGAAACCATATCAGACAGCTGCCCTTCTTCTTCTGTCAGGCAGTCGATGCCCGAGGAAAATCTGCTGCACCAGCTGACCCAAAAAGAATTGCTCTCCAGAATAGCCTGCGAAAGCAGGAAAGAAAGAGCGTATTCACCCAATGGCTTCCATCGATCGATTCGCGCACTCTAGCCCTGCGCTGCAAGCTGGCCTTTGACAACCGATAGAAGAACCACCTTCATGGAGACCAGGAAGTTGCGCAGGTTCATCCGTTGGTACTTGTGAAGCTGCGGCAGACCAGTGGCGCCGGCTGGTCCCAAAATTGAGGTGCTATTCACAGCAGGGAGGGCCGGCACGCCCTGAAGCGATGCTGAAAGCTGCACACCTGCAGTTCGGTCACATGAAAGCGATTGTGAAACACACACCTGCACTCACTCGGGACTTCGGGCAATTCATCAATTTACAGTACTGTAGATTGCTGCACTAGTGCAGCGACGTGCCGAAGCGCCACGCACCGTGTGAGCCAGGAATGTCTTTGCCCTTCAGCTGCTTCCCGCCCAGCGCCAGCGCCGAGCAGCAGATTGCTGATGTCATGAGTGACGGCACCACGTAGATAGGACGGTCTGCAGGGCCCGCAAGCAGGAAGGCAGGACCAGTGCAGGGAGGTGTGGCGGGCACGGCAGTCTGCACTTCTGCTTCGACAATGACACCGCTGGCCGTGTCTTGAGAGCCTGTGAACGGAATGTTCAAGTGAGCTGAATGAGCATCTATAAGGTTCTTGATATGTTGCGTGCATAGAGACGCGGAGGCAAACAAGGATGTATGCATGAGAATCGTCGAGCGCACCATGCGGCTGTGGCAGCGAGGCGGCGGTTGTTGAGGGCCGCATGCGGGTGCCCCGAATCGTGTGCTTGGCGGTCTTGTGCGTCAGGTGTAGAGCAGATTTGATCGATCCTGCGAGAGGCAAAGGCGGGCCGTCAGGTGCCAAGTCACACGAGATTCAGGTTCGCGGGGTCGCTGAGAACGACATGCGCCCAACGCATAAATATGAATAATAGGTACCGTGAAACATGAGGACGAACGAGACGGCGCCGACGGTCATGGACTTGCTGAACTTCGGCATCCTTGAGAATGTGCTGCTTCATGCCCACGACCTTGCATGATGCGTGTGTGCAGCGTGACCAAGGCGTGAGATGCTTTACTTCTGTAGCTGATCCAGGTGACAAACGCTCGAGAATGCACCGCTCGGCACTGCATGGCAGCAAGATCTGTCGTGCATGCGAAAATCCTGGGACCGGCACTACTGATTATCGAGTCCCGGTAGCCACGTGACGAATGGCAATCCCGTTGGCAAGGGGTGCAGGTGCAGTTTTGCGGCACTATAGATTGTCAATTACACACAAGCACATCCCAAGAGGCACCAGGCTCGTCTCGGAAGTCGCGCGGCGCATCCTTCTGCATCGAGCTGCCAGCAAGACGTGTCGCATGCCAGTGAACCTGCGTTTTTCCGGAGCATGAACGCGCTGCAGCACCCGCAGGCTCACAGCATGGCCTGCAGCAGGATGAGCTCGAGGTGGCTGCTGCAGCGCTGCCGACCCATCGCCAGCAGCTGCTCGCAGTGGCTAGCGGCGGCGGCGCCACGCGGAGCAGCCTCCGAGCAGCCACAGCTCAGGCGGTCGACAACGTGCTCAGCCGCAGTGCGGGCAGGCGGCAGGCACAGCTGCAGCACGGCAGCGGCAGCGGCGCAGTCGACGCTGGCGCCGGCAGAGGAGGCAGTGACGGTGCATCTGCCCACCAGCGACGAGTCAGACGAGCTCCTACGCATCAGGCACAGCGTGAGTGATCTGAGCATGTGTCAGGCCATTGCTGTGAATAGCCGTGCTACCATTGATGCATGTTCCTCCATTGATGCATGCATCACCTCATAACCACACAGCCCGAAACTGCATGCATTGTAGTTCGCGCTGCCAGGTTTTTTGTCACACCAGGCTACAGCAGCGCAGTCGAGGCAGACACACTCAGGTTTCGCCACGGGTGCGACAAATGGTTGTCATGACCAACGAATAACTTTTCACGTACAGGCGTCGCACGTCATGGCGATGGCGCTGCAGAAGCTATTCCCGGAGGCGCAGACGACGATCGGGCCCTGGATCGAGCGGGGTTTCTACTACGACTTCGACCTGCCGACGCCGCTGACGCACGCCGATCTGAAGGCCGTCAAGAAGGAGATGGTCAAGATCATCAAGGCGGACCTGCCCTTCGTCTGCGAGGAGGTGCGTTCCCAGGAACAAAGCTGGCGCAGTGCAGCTGGCTCGTTCGCAGCGATGGGCTACTGGCGTTTGGCTGGCTGCTGCCCGTCGGATGCGAGGAGGCGAGCATTGCTTTCGGCAGGTTACTGTGCATGGGGGTAGAATGCCGACCCGGATAGAAGAAAACCGCAGGTTGCGCCATGCAAGAAATGAGGCCGTGCGATGTGGGCAGGTGACCCGGGAGGAGTTGAAGAACTGCATGAGGGCAAAAACTGGATGCCGACACTGGAGCGATGGACAGCAAGCAGGCTGCCATGCTTGGTGTCTCAGCAGGTGACGCGGGAGGAGGCGGAGGCGCGCATGGCCTCCACTACCAACAGTTGTTTGAAGGAAAAAGAAAGCAAACTGGCAGATGGTCGCCAGACATCTGACGTGGGAGGAGGCGGAGGAGCGAGTGGATAAAAATCATAACGAATCTTGAATATGGAAATGCAAGCCAATCTGAGTGAAGTTGATCATTGTCGGGCAGGTGACGCGGGAGGTGGCGGAGGAGCGCATGGCGCACGAGCCGTACAAGCTAGAGCTGGTGCGTGATATCCTGGCCAAGGACCCTGACGCCAAGATCACCCTGTACCACATTGGTGCGCCCCACCGCCCGCTGCCAGGGCACTGCTGAACGTGCAGCTTCATGCAGATTCTGCATTTGTAAGCCATGCAGGCGCATCGGCGTGAGCGCGATCGCTCCCTGCTTGATCGTGCAGCTCGCACTTGCGCTGCAAGTCCATTATATCTGCAGGCGTCACTGGGCAACGTCGTGGTACTGGACCTTTCATCGGCAGTCCCTGTAGTCGACGGCGTTGCCCAGACCGCTGCAGTGCGAATGTGCACGGGCTCAGCCGCTGCAATGGGCGCCGCATGGCAGCCGCTGAAACACATGTGCAGCAGACAGGGGTGCCTGATATCAAATCCACCGACCATGCAAAGGCGGCGAGGGCCACGCGCAGCACTGGTACGACCTGTGCGCGGGGCCGCACGTGCGGTCCACCAAGGACATCAACCCGGCGGCAATCGGGCTGGAGAGCGTGGCGGGCGCCTACTGGCGTGGTAACGAGCACAACAAGCAGCTGCAGCGCGTGTACGGCACCGCGTGGCAGACGAAGGAGCAGCTGAAGGCGTACCAGGACTTCAAGGCAGAGGCGGAGCGTCGGTGTGTTCTCCCTTGTCAATGTTGGAGATTCAGGGAGGTTTGGCGCACTGTGAAGAGTTGAGGCGCGGGCTAAAGGCATACCAGAAATCGAGGGCCGGAGCGGAGCGCCGGCTAGTTTTCGAATTCTTCATTAGAGTCTCGAAAGTTATTTAGCGCTCCATGAATGGTGCACGTGCGAGCCGAAGGCGCATCAGGCCTGCAAGGCAGAGGCGGAGCGCTGGTGGGTCGTCGACTACAGAAAATGGTCATGAGGAACATACGGCAGGTCTGGCCGGAATCAAGAGTAGCACAGCCCATCAAGCGGCGGATAGCAGACAGCGATTGCCATGAGAACATGCCTGCCCTGTGTCTCTGCTTGCTGACGCGCCGTACCGGCCGGGTGCAGGGACCACCGGAAGCTGGGGCAGCAGCTGGACCTGTTCAGCATCAACGACAGTGGCGGCGCCGGCCTCGTCTTCTGGCACCCCAAGGTGCGGCCGCTCCTGATGCACCTGGTACCTGTGGTCGTCACTCCGCATCGCTGAGGGTTGCAGAGTCTGAATCGCCGATCACGCTCTCATCCACATTGGCGCACCCATTCATGCGATCATGCAATACGGCAAGTGGCTGAAGGGGTTCACTATCGCGGCGGCAGGGGTCGATGGTGCGCCACCTGATTGAGACGTACTGGAAGGATGTGCACCTGCGGCATGGCTACGAGCTCATCTACAGCCCCCACATCGCCAAGGTGCGCCCTGTGTAACATCGCCATGCGGAAGTCTTCAATGTCAACAACCACGGTAAGCCAGACCACAGCGTGCCAGCACAAGAAGACACTGCTGCATAGGTTCTCGCCTTTGCAGCGGCCTGATTTGCGATGCGGTAAGGCAGCACAGCCTGCCCATCCTTTCTAAAACTTCCTACTTTCTGCTTTCTATCGTATGTGCACCGACGCAAATGAATATGGCTCTATGCTCGGTGCAGGTTGACCTGTGGAAGAAGTCGGGGCACTTCGAGTTCTATGCAGAAAACATGTTCGACCAGATGAAGGTGAGAGAGGTCACAAGTGATATGAAATCAACGATGAAGTCATTTCACAGCTTTGTGACTCGCAGACGTCCGTGGTCGTGCGCATGATCCTGATGTCGCTCGAAGTTGCTCGCCGGCAGAACCTGTTTCATTTTCATTTTCATGTCATGCTCTTCAGGTGGAGGAGGAGGAGTACCAGCTGCGACCGATGAACTGCCCCTTCCACATCGCCATCTACAATGTGCGTACACCGCTGCCCAGCTTTTGAAACCGATTCGCACACAGTGTTTGTTGAATTTCAAAAGCTTTCTTGAGCCCAGCTGACCGGCCACTGCGCAACTGCTTGCGTGTCCATACAGTGTGCTGTGTTCCACGCTGAGCAAGTGTGTTGGCAGCAGCAGCAGCTGATGCTATCGCACTTGGTTGCTGGCGCTGATGCTCAACTTGTTTTAGGCGTGCAGCAAAAGCAGCACTCGTACAGGGACCTGCCGAAGCGGTGGGCGGAACTGGGGACTGTGTACCGCTATGAGCGCTCCGGCACCATGCACGGCCTCTTCCGCGTTCGCGGCTTTACGCAGGCGAGTAAAGAGTTCTCAAGCTTTTCTGTGACCATTCACCCCGAACTGCTTGCCGTGATTACGGTGGTCGCCTTCGCCGGCCTGGAGCCCCTTCGATGCAGCACTAGAGGCAGAGACTCTGCGCAGACGCGACACCTTCCCAACTTCGCTCGATTCGTCTTGTGCTCGTGCAGCCTGCCCATGTGGTCAGGCTTTTAAGTTGCTGCCCTTGCGCACGTGTGCTGCACGCTCGCCCTGGCAGTCCAAACTTTGCTGTCGCACTGCGCAGGATGACGCGCACATCTTCTGCCTGCCGGGCCAGATCGCCGCGGAGATCGGGCGGGTGCTGGATCTCACGGAGGACATCATGACCGCCTTTGGCTTCCGGACCGAGGGTTTCGAGGTGAAGGAAAATTTATACCGTCTCAGCGCCTAAGGCTGACTAGGTTTGATGCCTTGTAGCCTGTAGCCCGGCTCCTGTGTGCAGATGCTGCCCTGTACTGGTGCATGTCATGCCTGCTGCGCAACCACGCCCGACGGCCTCTTTCTCTCCTTGTGCATGCTTTTATTCTGCTTACTTACCGACTGTTTTTGGTGCCTATGCAGGTGAACCTGTCGACGCGGCCGGACAAGTCTGTGGGCTCTGACGACATCTGGGACACCGCCGAGTCCGCGCTGCAGACAGCCCTGGAGATCAAGGTGCCTCTCTCAGTGATTCGCCGCCGTGCTGACGTGGCAGATCCACTGCTGTACAAGGGAGATCGCATTCATCGTGAGCTTGGCATTCACATCTACAGGGTTGGCCATTTGTGGTGGATGAGGGCGGCGGCGCATTCTACGGGCCGAAGATCGACATTAAGGTATGCTTCCAGCTGATCTTCTACACCAAGGCGCTTGCCGCTAGTCAGACACAGTCATCGCAGTGCAGCAGCACAATGCTGACCAGGCACAGTCAATCGCACTGCGGCTGCACGACTCCAGCTCCATGTGCATGCACACCTTACCCCGTCCTTCACCAGCGCCTAATTTGCACAATAAGTCCATACTACAGAGACTGCCAAGAGACGACTCAACCCTTTGCAACCCTGCTGCGGCGCAGGTGCGGGATGCGATAGGGCGCAAGTGGCAGTGCTCCACGGTGCAGCTGGACTTCAACCTGCCGGACCGTTTCGACATGAAGTACACGGACAGCGACGGCCAGCGGCGGCAGCCCATCATGATCCACCGCGCCATCTTCGGCTCCATCGAGCGCTTCTTCGGCATCCTCATCGAGAACTACGCCGGTGCGCCCCGCAAATGTTTGGTTTGTAAACTGTTCTGGGAACGCAATGTTTCTTGGAAAGTGAGTCTTCTGTGCAACTTGCTATCCCCTGCTGGCATCATCATGCCTCAGGTGGGCTGCACGGTCAGCAGGGAGCGTTTGGGTTTTGAATCAGGTGGCGTATTATGCTGCCCTCCCTGCTGACGGCGCTCCTCCCCTGGGTGCGCAGGCGCGTTCCCGCTGTGGCTGGCGCCGGTGCAGGTGTGCCTGCTGCTGGTGGCGGACACCGAGGAGCTGCACGCCTACGCCGACTCCGTGGCTGCTGAGATGCGCTCTGCAGGCCTGCGTGTGGACATCAAGTCCGGTGAGGAATCTGAAACAGAAAGGATACAAAATACAACACACGCAGGCCGCGGAGAAGGCTAGAGAAGAACGGAAGGTTATGGTAGCACTGCATGCGTACGTGGCTCGGTGGCCACCGAGACGCCCTCCGCCGGCCTGCGTGTGGACGTTGCATCATTGAACTGATACATGCACAGTGCGTCGTTCATGTTGACGCAGTGCAGCCCCTCTGTATCTGACTGGTATGTCCGCTGATCCTGCACAGGCGAGCGCATGCCAAAGCTCATCCGGGCGGCGCAGATGGATAAGATCCCCGTCACAGCCGTCATCGGCGAGCAGGAGGCGCAGCACAGCACCCTTGCGGTGCGCTCGGCTGCAGCCATGGCCTCACAAACATGCTCCCGCACAGCAGCAGCGAGCTGAACGGAGCCAGCCGGGCTGATGTCTGCCATGCTTATGGTCAAACACAAATCAGCTCCACAAGCCGTGATGCTGCTGGACCCTGAAGCATATTGTGCTAATATTACTGTCTTATTTTGTGAAGGTGCGCCTGTATGGCGGCTCGGATCTGGGTCAGATGCCGCTGGCGGAGGTCAAGCAGCAGCTGCAGCGGGCCGTGGCCGACCACGGCGCCTTTGACGCCACGGCGGCGCCGAATTCGGACGCTGGTGGCAATGGCAGCGGCAGCGGCAACGGCAGCGCGGCGCAGGCGGACACCCAGCTGGAGGTGCAGGCGGAGGTCTAGGGGTCGAGGGTTTGGGGAGCTGCAGCGCGCAGCAGCAAAGCCATTGGGCGGGTTGCGGCGCAGTTGGTTTCGAGGACTTTCCAACTTGTGGAACTGCACGCTGACGGCCCATATAATAGCGGGTCGCAGCTGAGGAGTGGTGGAGGGTGTTATCGAGAATACGCTTGCTGATGTAAATCACGGAACATGAAGTCAAATTGTAACAACGTGGGGATATCGGGAATGCTTGGGCGTGCTACTCCAGAAAGGTGTCACAAACATGATGTGAGCTTTCTGCACATTCAGTGCTGTGCACCTAACGGCCGACCGAGAGCAAGTTCAACGACTCTAATGCACACCTCAAGGCAGCAGTGCCGGAGTGTCGTGGTGTGGCAGCGCAGCAGGCAGTCGCACAGCTGAGTAGGCGGCAGGCAGGCGACGGGCAGGAGAGGGCGGTTGTGTGTGAGTTGCACCTGCACAGTGAAGCATCACACATTTCGACAGCTCGGAGAAAGCTCAAACACGCCGTGACCCAAACATAGATAACCCAGGTTCCATCGGACCCATACTGGACAGGCTATGCCTGTGCACGGTATAGCCGAATTTCCCGCCGCGAATCTATTCGGCGGCAAGAGTCCGCCCCGCCGAGCACCGCTGCCCGTGACGCCATTATTCATTATCGATCATTATCAGACGTTGTCCGGCAGCGCTCTTCTTGCCTGTTTGATCTGGCGGTGCCGCCTTGCATGCGTCAGCTGGTGTGGGGAGGGGACAGAATGATGGTTGCCGAATTCATGTTGGCATGTTTGGGGGAGGTGGGTCTCATCGGCTAATCTGCTCAGTGAGTGTCATCAACAGTTTGCGACATGATGACACATGATGGTTTATTGGTGAGACGGATGCCTTATCAGCCAAGTGAGGCTGGCGGGTGTAATCTGTCTATCTATCTATCATTGCTCACGGTCATTGTTTCGCATATTGCCCCTTGCGCCATGCAGTGATCTGGCTTGGACCCGGACCCTTGGCCTGTACGGCGTCGCAGGATTTCTGCCGTTTGCCGCCGTTCCTCTCTATTGCAGCTTTATGGCCAACCCTTTTAGTGTTCATGCATCGATGAGCCTGGGATGTCATGATGTCGAGAGAAGCAAAAGGTGCCAGTTCGCAGTTCAATGCCACCCGCGTCCCGAGCAGCACCCCTTGATGCCACACAACTGCCATGTATGATGGCTCAGTAGTTAGTGCCTCAGTAGTTAGTGCGGTCCACATTCCCCTTTCTGAAAACAGCGAAGAACTCCTGCAATGTCGACAGAAGCACACGTGCATTGCTAGGGCCTAAATTGCCTCCGCCATGGCTGCGGACTATGGTGTCGTGAAGTGACAGAGGTGCCGCTTAGCTGCGCTTTCTCGACATGACCACCCAAACATTGTTGCATGGGGGCCGCAGCAAGCCTCGCCTCCGCTGCTGCGCCTAGGGTCCGATCAAAACTACCTTCTGGGCCACGACAGTTGTCAGCGCCGCTCTTGAACGCACCATACAAACTGTGCATTGGACTGCGTCTGCGTTTCAGGTGTCTCCATGGCTGTTCATTCTACAGGTCCTGGGCGCCCTTGTCCAGCGTCCGCCGCACTTCGTTGGGCTTGAGCGGCTTCACCGTGCCCAGCGCCAGATCCTTAGACAGCCGGAAGCCGCCAATGCGCACACGCTTCAGGAACGTGACCGTCAGCCCCACGTTGCCCAGCAGCGTCCTCACCTGGCCGGGCAACAGGGCAACACACCCTCAAACCTCATCTGAGAACGTGATGTCACTTTTTACGGTGCAATCTAGCAGATGTTAGGCTGCGGCACCATGGCTGGGGCGTGATCACGTGCACGTGGTGTGCAGTCGGCCAGCGCGGCTGCGGGCACACAGAATGTGCACCATTGTATGCTTGCCACCGTCACGGGGAGACCAGGCGGCTGCAGCTGCTGCAGTGAGGCTGGGCAGCCGCAGGGAGCTGCACGCACGGTGTGTCGCAGCAGCTGCGGCGGCCAGCGCGTCACTAGGGCGCGCAATGTACAATTTGACAAGAGCTGCTTAAAGGTATGTTTTACAAGTTTTAGGGTTGAAGTTTCTTGCCTCGCGGTTGCGTCCCTCCGCGACCATGATGCGGATCTTGCGGCCGTTGTTCGCCGGGTCGCTGTTGTCGATGCCCACTGCCACCGGCTGCAAATTGGCATAAACCCGCTGCGTCAGCACTCCAGCGCCGCAGGAATCCACAGCAGACCATTTCACTGCCAAAACCACCTCACGGCCAAAACTTGACCTCCTCATGTGCCCAGCAACCGCGGTCAAATGCGAGGCCACATTGAGCCGTCCTTTCTCAAGCGACGCTGGAGGCTTCGGTGTGACCGCACCTGCACCATCACGCCGTCGACCTCGCAGCCCGCGGCGACGAGCTCCAGCTGGCGCCGCGTGGCCGGCTTGTCCACCGTGGCGACGTATTCCTTTGTCAGCCCCGACGCCGGGTGCATCACCTGCTGCGCCCACTGCCCTGCAGCACGCACAACTGGACCCGCATCCGACATGTTGCCAGAACACGACTTGCACTGCGACTGTACTTTCAGCGGCCGGGTACATGACCTGCTGCGCCAATTGTGGCCTGCGGCCGACCAGCCGGGTTTCTGCATCCTCAAAGCGTACGCTGATGTCGACTTGCGTCGACTTTCTACACGGTGAGGCGGGATTGGTGTCGTCGCTCTTGACGGCAAAGGAGTCGCACCGTCGTTTGTGACGAACAGCAGGCCGACAGTGGCAACGTCCAGGCGGCCGACGGTGAAGAGGCGCGGCGGCAGCGTCCCCCGCGGGTGCTCCTTGCGCCAGCGCTGCACCCAAGGCTCCAGCAGGTCCAGCACCAGCTTGCCACCGCCGCCCTCCCCCTCCCCCGCGGCGCTCGTGCACGCGTAGCCCTGGCGCAGATCGCCAACTCAACTTCTTTCACCAGTATCTTGAGGCAGTGCAAGGCTATAAAGCACAACAGTAGTTCTCCTGGCTGTGTCATGCCGCCGTGGCCATGACCAGCGGCCAATCCGCAAGCTGTAGCGCCGTCTGATGCATGCTCTCCTTCTGCCGGTACGCATAGATGCTCGGGTATTCAACGTAGCTTGCTTGCATGGCGCGTGCAGCGCACCTTGGGTTTGTTGATGGCAAAGTAGAATTTGCGCTGCGGCTGCGCTGTGACTGGTTTCCCCTTTACCTCGATCTGTGCACGGGAGAGACAAAGCCGAAGATCAGTCTATGGGCGAGTCTGGGTTTTGGTACTGGTTGAGCCGGTTGCGCTCGAGCCCGTATGATAAATAATATCTGACCTCCTGTTCACTCGGTCCGGGCGACAAACTGTTGCACCTCACGCACCTTGTCTGTTATGGGGTGTGCGAGCGTCTGCGGCAGCGTGACCACCTTGCCGTTGAGCTTGACATCGCCCGAGAAGATCAGCTCCTCCGCCGCTCGCCTGGATGCCACGCCTGCTGCTGCCAGCACCTGCAGCCATGCTTGAAGTGATTGCGATGGCCAATGCCAAGACAGGAACGGGCAGCTGGGCTGCAGCGCAGTGCCGCCAATCCAATTTCGTGTATGCCATGGCTATCGGGCGCTGTGGATGTTTTGGTGCAGACCGAGGCTGCCGGTCTTCTACAGCAACATCGCCGAGGGGACACTGTTCTGTGCTGCAGCAGTTTTACAGTGCTTCATAAAGCGAGCTGCCCACCTTGCTCAGCCGCTGAGGGCCGATCTCCTGGTGCGCGGGCCCGGTCTTGCTGGCCGGCCGCCGCTTGATTTTTGCTGCCGGTTTCCGGATGGCAGTGACCAGCAACAAGCTCCTCCTGCCGCTGCTGTGCTGAAATGCCGGCTGCTGCGCGACAGGCTGGTGGCAGACGCTGCCCAGCTGCGTGCCAAGTACCTGCACCACACCATGGATCCGCGACGTGGTTCTTGACGTACGTGGCAAGTGCACACGTCCGGCAGCCAGTGACAAGATCACACCTAATGTGGTTCCATCGACGTGTTTCGAGCTGGAACTCACTTTGCTCGTAGCTGCTGGCAAGAAAGGAGTGCTGGACGCAGCGGCGACTGACGCTGCTCGACGGCTGCGATACCCTGGGCCTTGCCGCAAGCTTGCCTGGGCTCCTCTGCTGCACCTGAATGGCGGTGCGATCGAACAGCAGGGCTGCAGGCGAGCCTGCACGTTGATGCGTGCACCCAGGCCTCCGCGCAGTGAGCCAATCCTCATTCAAGGCAGCACGGAGGGATCCACTGGCAGGTGCTGCAAGGTGGAGTTCGAATTGCAGCACCGTCTGAGACACGTGTGCGATCGGAATGGCGGAAGGAGAGACCACGAAACCGAGTTGTGAGCTGGCTGACGCGCGCAAAACTCCGACACCCGCCGCCGGGGCTCCGAAACCAGAGCCAGCCGCGGCGCCAAGAGAGCTGTTGACATTCATTGGTCTCGCCGCCTCGGAATGTCAAATGACATCGGTCGGAATTGCGGTTGAATCCAACGTTTAGAGGCCTCGCTGTGCATGTCATAGTGGACGGCGGCGGCACACGCCGTCCTGCGGCGCACATTATAACACCAGCAATTCTGACTAGTTACTCGCATAAAACCGTCGTGCTGGAGCAGCACCAGAGGTTCAATGCTCTAGCAAGCACCCGACACCGTCCAAATTGCCTAATGTTTCGCAGAACATGAATCGATTGCGCTAGCTACTAGGCGTGCCCCGGGCTCATGAACCTGGACCAAGACGGTGCGCTCTGCGCGGCACCGCTGCCAGCAGCGTCCCGCTGAGCTGCTTGGTCGACGACACCACCGCAGGGCACCGCCGCACGCGCGTGCGCCGTTCAGAGCGGCGCCCGGTGCCGCATGCTGAACAGCACGGACTGCACCTGGTCCTGAATCTTTTTCTGCGCCTCGTCCACCGTTTTCTTGGCAAACGCTTGGAGCGCGTTGGCGCGGCCGACATACTCCTGCAACCAGGAAGAAGAACGCCTGTGGTCAAACGAGTTTAGAATGCGAGATTGCGATGCCTAGTGCGGCTCCAAGACCGGCTCTTGGTTTGTAGGGACTATGCGGCTTGTGCATCACCGGGCGGCTTCGTCTGTTCTCAGCTGGAGCTGCAGCTCGAAGCATCGCTGACATCAAAATTCCTCAAGTATTTGGTGTTCAGGATTTGGGGCCTCGGCGTTAGAAGCGCACCTCCTCGTCCTTGTTGAACAGGCGGCAGTTGTCGCAGATGAGGCACACATGGGCGTAGTAGCGCTCCAGGCCCCGTTTGGTGCGCGGCCACTTCTTCTTGATCTGCATGTCCCTCCTGCGCACATGCAATTGGGGGCCAGTGTCAATGCTATGGATCCTGCCTTCAACTCAATTTGTTGCTTGCTGATTGAGGTAGAGAGGTGGCGTGCATCGCCGCGCACGAGGGCTGGCAGCTGTGCACATTGTGGCGCCTGCTTGTGATTCAGAGGGACAGCTGTGGAGGGACTGGCAAGACGAGCCGCTGCTGCAGCCGGCGCCAAAGCAAGCCACGGGCGTGCAATACTGCCAGGCGCAAATGCTGCACAGGTTCGCCAATTCAACTTTGGCATTAAAGCCATCTTTGGTGGGGTGCGCACCCGATTTGCTGCAGCCACATGGGCTGCTTGATGACGTCGGAGTAGTTGTCGGCGATCTTGTCCGTCACCTGCCGCAGGAAGATCTGGTCGCACTCCTCGTCGTCGAAGTCCGTGACGCGCTTGTGCACCTGCTGCAGCGCCAGCGGCACCTCCCGGTCCCACTCGTTCGCCTCCAGCGCCGCCTCCTGTGCGGCGTGAACACCAAGACTGAGCACAGAGGGTGGACATCCATGGGCGCCTGAGGCGGCAGCGGCGGCGGCAGCAGCCAGCAGCAGCAGCCTGAAGAAGTGATGAACTGCATGTGCAGACAATGCGTATGTAGCAGTCTCGCGCCCGAGCTGGCTGCCGCAAACACGGCAGCGCTGATGACTGCCAGATGCAGGAGGCAACAACATCACGTCCTTGTCCTTTCGAGGCCAGGAGCCGCTGGAGGCTTATACGCACACTGCCTCTGTGTTCTGATATGTCAGTTTTATCGTAGACAAGATCATCGAGGTCCGCGGCGCACCTTTGCGGCTGTAGCAGCTGCGACAGACTCAGGGTCTTCGGACTCGCTGCTGCTGCCGTCGGAATCGCCGCCGTCCGCGTCCTTGCAGCCGCGCTGGCGCCCCTTGTTGGAGGCCGTGCGCTGCAGTGGCCGCTTGGCGGCGGCCGCCGCCTGCGCCGCAGTGGCGTCTTCAGCATCCAGCAAGGCGAGCCGCTCCGCGCCCGGCATTTCCTGGTCCAGCCGCGCGAGGCACGCCGCGCCGATCTCCGGCAGCGCCGCCGTCGCCGCGACCGGGAGTTCCACCCCGGCCGTGGCAGCAGGGTCCGCCTCCGCCGCCGCTGGCTGCCGAGCCTCCGCTGGGTTCGCTTCTGGCGGCGGCGATGGCGCCGCTGCCTTGGCAGCTGGCCGCGGCGCCGCCCTGGCAGCTGCCTTGCCCTTCGGCGGCGGCCGCTTGGCAGGCACCTTGGCCGCAGGCTTGCGCCGCTTCGCATTGCTGGGCCTGTCGAAGTCTGACGACTCACTGCCAGGGCCCTGGTCTGAGCCCTCCTTCTCCTCATCCGAGACTGAGGCCGACGCCGAGGGTGAGGCTTCCGGCGTCGGCGAGCGCTGCTTCTGCCGCTTCTGCTGCAGCTTGCCCTTGGACGCCGCGCCGCCGCCGCCGCCGCCGCTGCCAGGCTTGTTGGCGGGCGCCTTGCCGGCAGGCTGCTTCCGCTTCTTGCCGTTGGCTGCTGCCACTGGCGATTCGGGCTCCGCGACCTGCCCCGACTCAGGCTCTGACGCAGGCTCGCTGCCTTCCTCCGAGGGGCTGGCGGACCGGGCGCGCTTTGCCGGCCTGACGCCGGCGCCGGCGCCTGCCTTGCCGCCTGCCTTGCTGCCGCCGCCGCTCTTGCCGCCGCCCGCCGGTTGCCTCTGCCGCGCCACCACCTTGCCTTCCGACGCCGAGCCGTCGTCGTCGTCAGACTCCGGCCGGCTGCGCTTGCGCCCGGCGCCCGGCTTGGCTGCTGACGTGCCCGCCGGGGCGCGCTGCTGTCGTGGCTGCTGCTGCTGCTGCCGATGGTCCGAGCCGCGGCCGCTGCCGCCTCGGGCGCTGCCGTTCTGCGCCGCCGCCGCTGCCGCCGCCGCGGTTGCCTTCTCCTCGGCACGCCGCTTGGCGGCGGCCTGCACCTGGGCATCCTCTTCGGCCTCCTCGGCCAGGCGCACCGCTTTGCGTTCCGCCTTTTCGATCCTGTCCTGCTCATCCCGCGCCGTCTGCGCCGCCTGCCGTCGCTCCCGATCCGCTTCCTGCTGCCGCTCGCGCTCCGCTTCCACAGCCGCCTCGACGGCGCGATCTGCGGCGCCCGCCGCATTTAGGACCGCGAAGGCCGGCAGCGCAGTAGTCAGCCCCGCATCCAGCAGCTGCCGCAGCAGCTTGGCGGGCGCGGAGCTGGCGAAGATGGCGGTGGCGAGCTCGCCGGCGACGGCCGCGCGCACGTGCGGCGGCGGCGGCGGCCCCCAGCGCACTGCCCTCGCCGCTCGCCTCGCCGCCTTCTCCTTCCGCCTGCGTTCGAGGACATGTAAGCTCAGCTTCATGTGCAAGCAGTCAGTGTTCTGGCTTACATCATTTCGACCACGCCATCTGCTCTGCCGCCTCGTTGCCCATGCATGCATCAAAGGACAGCAATGCTGAACTTCAAGTACAGAACTCAGGCTGGACTGCACATCCGAGGATGATGCAGAAGCGCAAGGCTCGGCATTGGCCTGCAATGTGCATCGCATGTAAGTGGAACGAGGCCGCGGCCACTGTCTGTAGCCGCTGGGCTGTGCTGCACCCTGTCCGACACACGTTGCAGGGAACCGCCAGCCCCTCACATCCAGTTGCAAGTGGTAGTTGCCCGACTATGCTCTACCGTGTCTGACTGGGCCAACTGCCCTGCTTCGTTGAAGTCTTAGGTTGGCTTTGGTGTCGGCAGCTCACCTCCAGGCGTCATCGCAGGCCTGGATGCGTGCGTCGAGCTTTGCGCCGCGGGTCTCGCCCTGCTCGCGCTTCACGTCAAAGGCGTCCAGCCAGCGGGCGGCCTCCGCCGCCTGCGCCGCCGGCGCCGCCGGGACTGCGGCCAGCGCCGGCCGCACCAGCGCCAGCGCCGGCCCAGGCGCCGCCGCCGCTTCGTTCGCAGCGACCGCCGCTGGGTCAGCGGCGGCGCCGAACACGGATTCTCCGGCGCAGGCGCCCGGCGGCGCTGGCGCCGCTGCCAGGGCGTCGGCTTCCGCCGCCAGCTCCTCGTCGGACCGCCCAGCGGTGGCGTCGCGCGAGTCGACCGGCCAGCGGGCCGCCTCCGCCGCCGCGCGCCGCTGGGCCAGCTGCTGGGTGGAGGGCACCTCCCGGCCGCCGGCCCACCGCAGGTCGTCAACCGACAGCGGCTCCTGCACAGAATACGGACTGCAGCTTCACACCTGAGAGCCCTACTCGGAGGATGGCACGGTGCGTTGCTGCTCTGTTGCTCTGTAGCAGGCGGCATGAGGTCATGGCACTACTATTCCCGCTGCTGGGCCGGTGTGCTGCCACTGCCCGTGTAACTGCTAGGGCTTTGCTCTTGGAGTGGCGCCTTGGCGGCATGCATCATGCCGCACCTCTGTCAGGGGGACCCAGACGTCGTGCTCGTCATGCCGCACGACAGCGGCGCCGAAGGCAAGGCCGAAGCGGCCGTCGCGCGCCCACCGCCGCAGCCGGTGCAGGGTGTATGCGTCGCGGCTCGGAGCGCCGTCTGTGCCCAAGATGTGCCACAGCTCGTCTGCAAGGAGCGCCGACACAGGTACGGTCAGTTTAGCAAATAGGGAGACAAAAACGCAAGGCTGAGCTGCAGGCCAAGGGCCGCTTCAAATGTTGCGCTGGGTGCAAATTGAGGCCCAACAGTGGTACATGAGATTGAGATGAGGTTGATGTTGGTGCGGCAGGCAGCAATTTCCCTGTAATATGTGAATGACATTTGTGGAACATTTTAGCCACATTGCGCCGCACCGTCCTCTGGGTCACGGCGCTGAGCAGCCTGCACAACAACGTCGCCTCCACCGGCCGCGTCGGGGGGCGGCAGTTGCGGCGGCGCCGGCTGGGGCGCCCACCACTGCGCCGACGCGATCTGCTCTAGCGTCTGATGCGCCGGCGCAGCGTCGTCGTCCGCTATCCGCGTCTCGTGCCGCGGCGCCGCCGGCGGCTGCCGCTCGTCGCTGCCGCCTGCACTCACAGTCGCTGGCCATTGCAAACTGACATTGCAACCATGCTCAGCTGCTGCACGTGCATGCTGCATCTGTAAACTGCAAAAAGCTCACAGACGGCCATCAAACAGCAGCTGCCGCTGTCGACGCTTTTGTAGACATGCAAGCGGCACCAGTAGCTCTAGCAGATACTGCACCTGCGGCGGCGACAGACTGCGCAGTGTCTGCGGCCCTGCCGTGGAGCGGGCTGGTGGACCAGCTGAGGCCCGAGTCGCTGTCGGCGCCGTCGCCCGCCGGCAGTGGTGGGGCATCGGGGTCCGCCGGCGGCCGCGGCGGCGGCGCCAGCGCCTCCGCTGCGTGCGCGGACGCTGCGGCCCTGGCAGCCTCCAGCAGCTGGTCCTTCTTCGCCTGAGCAAGATGTACGAATACCTGTTGCTGTGTGCTTGCTTTTTGTTGCAAGGGGCTCCAGAGTTGTGGAAGCTGGGCGCTTGCAGACATACACAAATGCTGAGGCGCCTTGGCTGTGCCCACCGACCAGCAGATGGCGTCCGCCAGTCGCAGCACTCTCTGCCATTCTTCATGCTGTTCTGCAGCCTGCAAGGGTGTCTCGGTCTACATCTCTGAACATCGGTGATCCGGCTGCCGAGGCCACTCGCCTGACGGTGGGACTCGCCGGCAAAAGTAGGCGGCGGGAAGGCGCCACCGCGGCCGGGGGAGGCACCGCCGTCAGGGCGCGCCGCTGCGATTGCCTTGTATGGCCGCGGATCCGGCGGCGCCAGCTCGCCCTCTGGCACCTGCGGCAGGCTTCAGGGTTCAAGGCCTCCACCATGCTGGGGTGCAGGAAGCACATGTGCTCATGCAATTGCTCCGGGGAGCAGCGGAGCCTGTGAAAACCACGAGCGCTGCCTCGTGCTCATCAACCTGTGAAGCTGTGATGAGCAGGTTTGGCATCCTAGCGCCTTGTTGAACATCCTTTGGCATCGGCACCCCGTATCTATACCGATGACCAGCGTTGCATCGCTGCAAGCAGAGGATCACCTTCAACTGATGGCCAACACTGTATCGCTGCATTGCTGGAGGCAGCAAGGACGCTGCAGCTGTGCAAGGATGTCGCCTCACCTCCCAGAGGCCCTGCAGCTCCACGTCGCGCGTCCCGTACGGCGACTGCGGCGGCGGCGGCGGCGGCGGCTCGTCCTCATCTTCCCCTGCTGCGGCGGCTGCGGCAGCGTACAGGCCGTCCAGGGGCAGCACCACGCCGGCCTGCAAAGCCGTTACCATGCACTGAGGCTTTGTTTGGATTCGGCGAGGGGCCACGACGAGGGCGAAAAGCAGAAATTGCGATCACACCAGACCCTTTGATAAGCAGGCGCATGCAGGCATGCAAGCAGATCGCTCAGGTCACTGCCTGTTTTACCCCCGAACGGAAAGGTGAACGGGAACGGAAAGGTGAACAGACAATGTTCAATGTTCCCTGACCTTAGTGCTGCTGCGCCAGCAGGAGCAGGTCGAGCTCACCGCTGCCTCTGTGAGCCCTTGACCACGTCAATGTAGAAGATCTTGGCATTCATGTACCAGATGTTTATAAAATATCGGTATTCATTGACGCTAGCTACCTGGCCCTGCAGGGAGGCGAGTAGGTCGTCCAGCTCGCCGTCCCAGTTGTCTGCCCAGCTAGCGTCGCGCGTCGGCCCGAAGAAGCCCGTGTGCACCCACGTCCACAGCGGCTCCCCCTCTTCATGACCTGTGTGGAGGTACAGGGTTTACAGGGTGAAGGGACCGATAAGACCGGCTTACATGATCACAGCTGCTCCCCACAGCCGCGACCCCCGGGCAGGCGGGATGCTCAGCCATCCGAGAGGTGCCACACTGTGGTTGCAGTTTAACGTTCCATCACGGCGCAAGTGATGGCCAGCTCGATGCCTGCCGAGAGTACAGGAGGCAGACACACGAATGCAAGCACTTAGCTGCTCTCTGTCTGGGTTACTCCGGCCACTGCTCGACTCCTGGTCAACAGCAAACGCCTTGCCGCTGACCCAGGAGATCAAAATGACCCCTTCCACAATCAAAGCCAGCAAGGGGCATCGTGCAGCCGGCAGCGCGCACCCGTGAGCGAGTCCAGGTCCAGCGAAACTGTTCAGACCCAAGAATGATCAAACACAAACGACAAGGAAAACACCTGTGAGCGAGTCCAGGTCTACGCCGTAGCTGCCGGCCAGCTCCCGCACCCGCGCGTTGTACTTGGCCTCCAGCTGCGCCGCCTCGCGGTCCATGAGCGTCACTTGCTCTGCAGGTATGAGAATGTATGGAGAAACCGGCGTTGTATTTGCAGACACATAAACGGGGTGCTGTGAGCGAAGCTGGCGTGGTGCCCAGCGCAGTGCTGCGTGCTCTGCAAACGCCTCATTCACTGCTCCTCGAGTTCAAGATCACCGAATGAAAGCTAATCACCGAACAAGCTGCTGCATGTGTCTGTCGGCCCACGCAGCTGCGCTGTGAGCCACACCGCAGCAAAAGCCTTTGGCCAGGCGATCGATTCTCTGCACCTGCTCAAGTACATGCGAATGAAGGCAAGTCACGGCCCCAGGTACATGTGAGTCAAGAGACATGCAGCTGTGGTACCAGCACACTCACCTCCCGCTACCCGCTCCTCGCGCGGCGTGCGGCGCGGCTGCTGCGAGCCCGCCGGCGAGGCGTGACGACTGCCTGAGCGGCCGTCCCGCCGGCTGCGGGGGGCATCCCGCCATTCACGGTCCCGGGACCCGTCGCCGCGCCGGCGCTCGTAGTCCCGCCGGTCCGGCTCCCTGTCGTCAGCCGCCCTGCGTCGCGGCACCGTGTCCCGCTCTCTGCAGCCACCATAACTGCGGGCGACTAAGCAAGTGATGATTGGTGTGTTCAGTGAACAGCGACACCGTTCTCGCTGTCAATCACGGCCCTGCGCCTGAGCAGAACACCCTGCGACCTGTGCGCTTGCAGGTGATGACAAGAAGCACAGGTACACTGTTTTGGCCGCTGTTCTCATGCACATGTCTGCTGCTGCTGGCATCAGCTGCGCATGGCGCTGCATGTGCCACGAGGTGGGACAGCCGGGGTTCGCCAGCCGTTCTGCTACAACAGCCTTGCTGATCCAAACCCATAATGCATGCTGACCAAGCGGCAGATGATCAAACCTCAGGTGGCGCTTTACTTTGCTGGGCCTGGGTTCCAGGTCCATTGCAGCAGCAATCAGCCGCAGAATATGCCGGGGGCTTGCGGCGAAGGCTTGGCATTCCACTTCCAACAGGATTTCTGAGCATCTGCTGCACCTGGTTGGCGTCGGCGAGCGCGGCCGCTCGTGGTGGCTGCGGCTGCGGGGCTGCCGGCTGTCGCCGTCCCTGTCCTGCTCGCCGCCACCACGCCTGTCCCCGTCCCGGCCGCTCTCATTGTGGTCGGGGCTGCGGCGGCGAACGCGCTCGTCGCGGCCGCTGCGGCGGTCCCACGCGGCGCGCGCCCCCAGAACCTCGTCGTCACGGGCCCGCCGCTCCCGCTTCGGCTCGTCGTTGCCCGCGTCTGGGGGGGAGGCGCGGGGGTGCGACTCCAGGCGCTCGCGGCGCCACGACCTGCAGACAGAGGGTCGAGGGTTTTGGGCCCTGTGCCCTGCTCTAACGCAAGTCTGATTTGCAGAGGAGGAGATAAGCTGGCTGTGTGCTTGAGGCCTCCCCGCTTCTTGCCGTGGTGCATAGGTCAACAAGTTGAAGCTGGGGTTGTGGCGAACACACATTCGACAAAGCTATGCCAAACCAACACTGCTGAAGAAGCTGCCACAGCCATGGGGACGCACCGTGCGTCAGGGGGGCGCCGCTCCTCCGCCTCGAGGTTTCGCTGCCGCTCGTAGTGTGCGTCGCGGTCATATACCGCCTCCCGCGCCTTGCGCTCTCGCCGCCGCTCGTCAGGCTGCACAAGGAAGACATTTCTAAGACTTCGACAGGCAATAAGGATCGCCGCCGACAGCCTGCGCAACTGCATCGCCATGCACTCCGCTGCCATTGTGGAAGCTGTTATTGTTGTTGTACCACACAGCTATAAAAGCTATATGGTATGAAAGTGGAAGTGGAAGCTATATGTAGCTGTATGTATGACAGTGCTTGTGAGCTGTCTCAAGGGTGCAATACGAGGCGTGCTTGCGCGGGCCGGCTGCACAACCGCATTTATGGCACCCCAAGGACAGCGGGCACACTGGCATGTCTCTGATCCTGCAAGGTATACAGGAGCCAGCATGAAAAGCAAGCCCTCAACAAACCCCTAGCATCCCGCACCTGGTCGTCGGCGTCGCGGCCGGCGCGTCGGTGCGAGTGCTCGCGACCGTCCGCACGCGACGGCTCGACGGAGGCGCCCCTCGATCGCGGCTGCGGCTCCTTCTCCTCAGACCTGGTAAGTCCAGACATTGACGTGATGGCTCTGTGACAAGCTGCCCTCATCACCGCTGCATTGTGTGAGTCTGTCGCCTGGCAGTTTTCTACACTGTGAACGCTTGCTGCGGCACTTGATCGGCAGGCAGTCCGGCCGCCCAATGGCAGAGAGCAACCCGGGTGTGTGCTATGCAGGCAAGAAGCACTCCTGACGCAGCTGGGCCTGCAGGAGGGGGGATGGTCGGAAAGCGTGGAGGGAAGTGAAACCTGCGGCTGCTGCCGGCGATAAGCGCCCGCCGTGCGGTCCGCCGGTCGTCCAGCATCGCAGCCGTGTGCGCCTTTGGCACCGGGCTGGGGGAACGCCCCCGCAGGCCGCGCCGCTGCGCCAGCTGCCGCGGGCTCCTGCTGCTCCCCGGCCGCCGCCGCCTGCTTGCAGCAAGGGCGGCGAATATGCAGGCGAAAATATGGGCGGAACATAATTGCTGAAAGTTCATGCCCCAACACGTGGCTTATGGGGCCATTCGCAAATCTTGGCAGCACCAACCGCTACAGCCAGTCATCGAAGCCAGGCTCGGAGCCATTGCCGCCGACAAGGCCGGCGAATGATCGTCAACAGCATGTGCCGCGGTAGGCCATTTGCAGTAGCTAGGCTCTCCCACCTTGCCGGGCTGTCCGGAGTGCGGCTGCGGCGCCGAGGCCGCCGTCGGTCTCGCCGGCGGCCGCCGCTGCTGGCGCTGTCGCTGCTGCTGTCGTCGCTGCTGGCGCTGCTGCTGCTGCTGCTGGCGCTGCTGTGGCTGTTGCTGGTGGCTCTGCTGCCGCTGCGGCTGCGCGCAAGATTCCTGCGGCGCAAGGGCGGCCTGCTGCGGTCCTGGGCAGCAGCGTCGCCCGCGCCGCCGTCCCTGCCGCTGGGGGCAGCTGTCGCAGAACCCGAGGAGGCTGTCAGCCCCTCCGGGCCAGGCAGCCTGCTGCCGCTCGGCTGCACGGAGGCTGTGATGGCCGCCGCGGCAGCTGTCACGGCGGCGACCGCCGTCGACAGCAGGTCCCAGCGACTGCGCTTTGGCTGCGCGGCTGGAGCCGCCGCGGCATCCTCCGCACTGCCCGCTGCCGGGGCATCAGCTGCTGGAGAGCCGTCCGCATCAGGGCTTTCGAAAACGCCTTGCAGACTGCTGTTGGCCGCGGTAAGGGCAGCGGCTGCGCTGCCCTTCTCAGGCCCAAAGCGTGTCTTCCGAGCCTGCAGACACACCATCATAGTAATGCATGCTCAGAGGCGAGCGCTGCGTCAAGTCCACGAAAACTGGGAAGGCTTTCATGAAGCGAGGCGGTGGGTGTGGGTCAGCGATCAACCCTCACAGCTACGAGGAACAGGAGCGACTTTCAAGGTACCCACCTTCTGGGCGGCGGTGCCATCAGCAGCTGGCTGACAGCCCTGGCTCGCAGGGGGTTCAGCTGAGGCTGCATGCGCATCACCGACGCGTCAGCATTCCAGCCCTTTAGTCTGCAGCTGGCAAAGGCAGATGAGACAAGGGACACCTACGCACTGCACTGCATCACTCACCTGTTTTGGCGACTGGCCCCTTGCTGAAAAAGGGCCTGTTGACCGCGATTGCTTTCGGCTTGACGGGGCTGAAGCTGCATCGTCAAGGTGAATCCCGGGTCAAGCACACTGGCGATGTTCCAAGTCAACATCTGAATGAGGCATCATGCACCCGCTTCGATCGCAACATTGGCAAACAAGCAGTACAACCTCACCTGAACTTTTTGGGGGCGGACGCTGTGGGGCTGGCGACCTGCAGGGCTGAAAGGTCCACGCCCGCGTCGCCGCGCAGGGGACTCTTTGGTGGCGACGCCGGTGTGTCCGCAATCGAACCAGATGCCGTCAAGGCAGTTGCCGCCTCGCCCGAGGCGGTAGCGCTAGATACCGCTGCAGCCGCCGCTGCTCGCCGCTCCGCCGACTGCTGCAGCCATGGCGGCAGCTGCACTGGCTCCGCCGCGGCTGCGGCCCTCACTGCACGGCCCGCCAGAGCCGCCGCAGTGTCTGCCGCCTCCGCAGGCGCCGCTGCGGCGTCCACTTCCATTGCGGCGTCCTCCTCAGGCGGCGGCGGCGGCGGCGGCGAGCCCACTGGGGACGTGGGGTCATCCGGCATAGGCGGCTTTAAGATGGGCTCCGGCAGCGGCACCTGGCTCATGTGGCTCTGAGCATACTGGCCAGTACGGCCGTGGTCCGGCGGCGGTGCTGCGGCGGCGTAGGGCGGCAGGCCGGACCCCTGGCTGTACGCCAGATAGTCGTAGTCATGCTGCTGCAGGGGCGGCTGCATGCGCGGCGGGTGCTGCGGAGGATATGCGGCGGGGTGCGGCGGCGGCGCTTTCGAGTGCCCATAGCCGGGCAGCGGGCCGTGCGGCGGGCCATACGGAGGCGGCTCAAAGCCAGGCCCGCCTCGACCTGTTTGGGCGAGCACAAGCGTGAGCCTGAGTCGACAGGCATGGTAACATAGATGGAAGGATAGCAGCAGGTCGCGAAAACAGCTGAAAATTCGCAGCGGCTACAGGAGCGCAGTGAGGGCGGCCTGCACCACAGTATGAACAGTGTGAAACACGGTGTGCACCTGGCTCCGGGTGCCCAGGGTGCCAGACCAGGTCCCTGTCCCAGCCGGTCTCATGCCGCGGGAAGCCGCCACCCATAGGTCGCGGGCCCCACCCGCGCGCTGGCGGAGGCGCCCGGCCCGGAAACTGCGTGCATGCATCATGTTGATCAATCTGCTGGCTCTGCTCCAGTGCAAAACCAGCCAGCATCGGGTGTGAATGCCATGCTGCAGCCGTACTTCAGGAGTGAAGTTCGCTGGCACCTCTCCATGTCGCATGCCGGGCGGAGGCAGCAGATCGCCCGGCCCATCCAAATAGCTGCGGCGCAGCGGCAAACCGACACCCCTGCTGCCATGGGCCCCCGACATGGCCTGCATCACAACGCAGACTAAGTTTCGTCACCGCCGTATCTGGATTGCTACTCAGTCTCTGCTGCATGCTGCCATCAATGCATGGCAAGGACAGGGCATTCATGCTGCCGCTGCGCTCAGCGGACATATTGCGCCAAGAACAGATCATAATGGAGGGCTGACCTGTCAGGTCAGCGTTAGCCGCGCACGCATGGTCGCCCGCACTGCAAGTTGCGGCTGCAGGCTGAGGCTGGCAGCGGACTGAAACTGGCAGCCAGTGCAAGGCCAATTTGGTGTCCTCGCTCGAGGGAGAACGTGACCAAGCAACACAACCAGGTGCAGAACGCCACTGCTTGTCCAAATCAACGTTTCATGATCGAGTACGTGTCAGATTCACAAAGCAATACGTTGCAGTGACGTTCGTGCTCAAGACGAGTGCTTGCACATCAGCATTCGAGGCTGCAACCCGTCAAAGTCCTTCCAACATGGCCGCGACTTGAAGGGTAGTAGGCTTTGCAAGTGCGTTCCAATACACAATGCGCTCCCGCGAGCAGAAGTTGCGATACAATCCAAGTGTGTGCAAAGTCTGCAGCGAGGTCAGGTCCCATTTATGGCAACTTTTTGCTTCTCGTCTTCGCACTCACATTCTGCTTTGCATTCTAAAACGAAAAGTCATTATCACGTGACGGAACGGGTCGGCGCCATCACTGCGGCGCTGCTGTTTGGACAAGATTTATTAAGAACATCATTCGTGGGGCAGAAGCGACTCCTGCTGAGCACATCAACGCAAAGATAACCATCAGCCAGTGTGATACTATAGCACTGAACTCTGCAGAGACGATCGCACGGCTCCTGTCGGGACGTTGATAACGGTCTCATCAGGACGCCGCAGTCATGTCAGCGGCGTTCCGCGCCCTGCCGGACGTCGAGCTGCCAGAGGAGGATGCGCCGCTCCCCCTGGGACCGACAGACCTCAGACACGGCACTTTCGCAAACGGGCTCAAGTGAGCCCTCGTGCAGAACGTACCGATATTACACCATCATGCACCCACGAACACCTGCCACACATCATCGCCGCCACGCTTCTGCACAGATCTTGCACTGCACTAGGCACCATTTTGCGACACATACCATCGATGCTCTCGCTATCCAGGTACTACGTGAGGCCATGTAGCAAGCCGCAGAAGCGGGCCGCGATCGCGCTGGCGGTGCGGGTCGGGTCGGTTGTGGAGACCGAGGAGGAACGCGGTATAGCGCACATCCTGGAGCACCTGGTACGTATCACTGTCGGCATTGGAGGGCATGGTCGGAGGGCGTTGTTTGAGCGCATTAGTGGAGGCTGTTGGAATGATCGGAGGGCGCATCATGTACATGTTGAAGGCGCAGCTGCAGCAGTCGAGCGCCTGTTTCGTCTGCAAGCCCGGCGCCCTTAATCCACAGGCTGAGCCTTGAGGCGCAGTCTCCACCTGGGCACAGAAGCGCGAGTCCATGAGCTATCAGCACTCTCGTCTGACATCGAGATAGGATCACGGTGCTGGCATATGCAAGGGGCCCCCACCTCCTCGGTGACACTCCTGCAGGCCTTCAATGCGACCAAATCGTTTGAGAACCACGCCATCATCGCGTTCCTAGAGTCCATCGGCGCGGAGTTCGGAGCGTGCTCCAATGCCTACACATCCGCCGACGAGACGGTGAGACAAAGCGCTCTGTTGGCGGTGGAAAAACAGCCTCATGCTGGGAGGCCTTACAAACTCTCCGAATCGAGTCCTGCACCCCGTGGCATGACAGATTCAATGGAAAACACTATGCTGTCAATGAAACTTATCACACTATGCTCCTGTCACAAAATCAATTGCCGTGACTCGCAGGTGTACGAGGTACTGGTGCCGACAGACGACGACAAGTTCCTGCGGCAGACGCTGCACATCTTCGCGCAGTTTGCGACGGAGATCAGGTGCTCGGCGGAGGACCTGGCAAAGGAGCGGGGCGCAGTTTTGGAGGTGGGTGGCGTTTTGCCTTCCTTGTTGGGTGAGTAGATGTAGGTTTTGAGATGCCCAGCAGCCGACCAAGTGCAGGAGCAGAGGCTCCTCCCTAAAACGCATGCTGCTGATGCGCGGCATGCATCTGCGTTTCTGCCATTGCAGAGCGCATTGTCAACGCACATCGCTATTTGTTGTTCCATTACCAACGTTTCTACCTGCTCTCCTTGCATCAGAGCAGGAGTGCTGCAGGCTGGTCAGCTTGGCGACTGGATGTGTGCTGTGCAGGAGTGGCGCATGGGCAGAGACAGCCGGGGGAGGGCGCAGGAGGCGCAGTGGAAGCTCATGCTCCAGGGCTCACAGGTGGGCCACTCACCTGCATCGCGTGACTGCGGCCTGGGCGCAATGCATGTCAGCCTCTGCAGCACTCCACTGTTCATCGTCCCAATTGGTGTGCATGCAGAGCTTGAATGCTTGAATGGAATGTTTGCGGCTGCAAGCTGCGCTGGGATTTCAGTGGCTCGGATGGCCAGTTGTAGTGGTTGCATGCCTCTTTGTGAAACAACAGCATTTATAGTATAAAACGAAAACCAATTGTAGAACCAAACCAGGAAATATTGATACTGCAGTATGCGGAGCGGCTGCCTATCGGCCTCGAGTCGGTGATCCGCGGCGTGCCGGCGGAGACGGTGAAGGCGTTCTACGACCGCTGGTACCGCCCGGAAAATATGGCGCTGGTGCGTGCGGCACAGAACACAATCGAAACCTTGACATATCGCTGCTGTTATACACGCCTGCCTCTGCGCACAGCAGATGCAAATGGGTTCAGCCTGGCTGCGCCCTGGGCAGGCTTGAACTTCAGCTGGCCGGCTTGCTGGGGCAACATTCGGCGGATCTGCTGTCAGCACAGGGCTCCCCGAGTGTATTTACCGATGGCTCTCGACACTATCTGCTATGCATGCAGGTGGCGGTGGGCGACTTTGCAGACCCGGACGCGGTGGTGGAAGCGGTGCGCGAGTTCATGGAGCCCTGCCAGCCGCACGGCCCACAGCCAGCTGTCGACATGCCCCGGTATGCCTGCTGCCTGCTGCTTCCTGAATCTGGTGTTGGCTTTGTTCCCGAGAGAACGCAGAGCATACGGAGTTGGGCGATGTTCCGGCAGCGGATGCTGCGCAGCAGGCAAACCAGCATTGCATGCATGCGCTCGTGTGCCCACCTTTCTCCTATGAAATGCAATCATGACCGGCAGGCTGTCCCGGGACTTGCCGAGCAGCCGGCAGCGGCTGGCACTGTTGTGAGTGCCTCAATGCCCCACTGCAGGTTCCCGCTGGTGCAGCATGACGAGCCGCGGTACAGCGTGTTTGCCGACGGCGAGGCGCAGCAGACGCTGGTGTGGGTCACCTTCAAGCACGACCGCAAGCAAGTGGTGAGCATTGCAGGCTGTGTGCGGCACAATTGCCAATTGTCTCGCCAGGTCCAGCACCCTGGCTATCATTAGACGGAAATCAGCATCAGCTGCCCCAAATATTTCTTGTAAAGCTTTGACATTCGCAATGTTGAACAGAGAATTTGACGTTGATATGACCACGAACTTTGCCTGATCCACAGGCCACGCCGACGGAGTTCATCGAATACCTGGCGGACGAGCTGTTCCAGAGCTGCGTCAACGAGCGCCTGTTCAAGCTGTCGAGGCTCGACGACCCGCCCTTCTACGTGGCCCAGGTGCGCATGCTACGCCACCATGTTTTCAGGCGAAAAGACTACATATTGCTCGACACTCCTTCAGTGGCAGCATGCCGCAGATGCACTGAAGCAACATGGCGATCAACAAGTGCGCACTTCGTTGCAGGCTTTGTGGCGTCTACACTGAGCGGCTTTGTCCTCCTGCCTGGCATGCAGATCGGCGCGGAGCTGCTGGCATCCACGATGAGCGGCACCTCACCTTTCGCTGCTGCACTGAGCTCCCTCGATACTGAGGCTGGTGTGCGCTGGCTGATGACAGATTGGCGCGGAGCCGCTGACGGCCACGATCGAGTGCTACACCCTGAGCGCGCAGCCACAGGAGGGCCCCGAGCACACCCTCATCGCCCTCGAGGTGCGCGCGCTTCACTTTTGCTGTCTTTCCCAGAAGCCTCAGAGCATGCTGAATGAGCACATGTATTGGCAGGCTTGCACTGGCCCTGCCTTGTACAAGTCTGCCGGTGTAGCACTTGGAACACACTATACGCTGCTCCACAGACTGCTCAGTTGATGCCTAGTCGAATGCCACATTCACCGCTTGCATTTCGCAGGCGCTGCTGATGGAGACGGCGCGGATGCACGCGCACGGCTTCAGCTGTGCTCATCAATAGGCGAACACTTGTGTAAGGTCATGGTTGGTTCAAAACCCGCAGACACTGCTGACGAAGATGGCGCGGATGCGGGCGCACGGCTTCAGCGGTGTCCATCGATGGACAATCACCCTCAAGGACAACAAACACTGCTTGTTGGTAGCATCCGTGGTAACTGCATGTGTCACCAGCGCAGACGCTGCTGACGGAGATGGCGCGGATACGGGCGCACGGCTTCAGCGAGCGGGAAGTGGCCATCGCACGTGCCAAGCTCATGGCCGACATCGAGAGCAGCTACCTGGAGCGGGAGCAGTCCTATGCGACGGACGTGCGCGACGAGTACACCCGCCACTTCCTGCACGGTGCGACCGCTTCGGTCAATCAGCATCACGACGAGCAGTCATGCCGTCCACTGTTCAAGGCAGGAGTGAAGTTGTCGTGTGAACGATCGTGCCGGCTCAGCCAAGCGATGCGCCCATCATGCACGATGTCCTGCATTTTATCGGCCTTCTGCAGCAGCACTATATCACATGACCAGCTGAGCGCACGTAGTTTCAATTGGGCATTGGGTGTCACGCCATGTTCAAGATGTCATGCCTGCCTTTGCGCAGGCGAGTTCGTGGTGGGGCAGGAATACGAGGCGCGGCTGAGCAAAGCGCTGCTGCCGCGGGTGACGATGGCGCACCTGCAGCGTCTGGTGGACCTGTGCTCCACCGCGCAGTCCTGCGTCATCAAAACCCTCAGCCACCGCAGGTGAGATTTGAGTTGACGGCGGTATATCCTGGTGCAGAACGGTGTTGCGTGAAAGGAGCTGTCATGCGTGGATAGGTGCCTGAAGTCCCATTGTGCGTGTGCAGCTACGAGACAGAAGCGCAGCTGGCAGAGGTAGTGGCGCGCATCAACGCGGCAGAGGCGGCAGGCAGCATCCCGCCCTGGTCGCGCGAGGTGACCCACCCTGCAGCGATGCCCTGTAGTTGGCACACCCTGGTTAGCAACACACCTGCTGCTGCTGCCCAGCGCGTGGCTTGCGCCGCGCCTCGTTCCAAGTTGCTCAGCGTCCAGGAGCAGGGCCACGCTTCACTTCGCATTTTCTCGGTTGCTGCGGGCTGAAGTCCCCGGTGGAAACCTGTGAAACTTGTGACACCTGTGAAACCTAAACCCGCCAAACACCCTGCAGGACTCGCCGGCGGAGCTGATCACGGAGCTGCCGCCGCCGGGGCACATCGTGTCGCGCACCGAGCTGCCAGAGCTGGAGGCCACCGAGCTCGTCCTCAGCAACGGCATGCGGGTGCGCCCGTGCCGCCTGCTGCAATGCGCCACGTGTGATTGTGCCGAGCGGCTCTTGTTCTGTTGCTGTGAAGCTCTCTGCAAGGGGTGTCGCCTGTATTTTGTGCCAAGCGGCTGATGCTCCGGTCTCCGGCCGCCTCCCCAGCGCCTCCCCGCCGCCTCCCAACACTGCAGTAGCCAGCATCGACGTGCAATTTTTGTAGGGATTTATCACAGGGTTTCGTGCTTGTGCGGCACTGGCGCACAGTCCCTGCTGACGCTCACTGCGGGTCTCATACTTGCCATCAAGCCTTAGTACTAATGCAGCTTGGCCGCGTGCAGGTGACGTACAAGCGCACGGAGTTGCTGCACGACCAGGTGCTGCTGTCGGGCTTCGCGGCGGGCGGGCTGACGGAGGTGCCGCAGGGCGACTACCGCTCCGCTGGCTTTGCCACCGTCATCGCTGGCGAGCTGGGCATGTTTGGCCTGCGTCCCGAGGTGCATTTGCCTCCTGCCCTTGCGTCCTAGCCCTCTGAACCCTGACAGAGGTGCAGCAAGGCAACAACCGCCGGCATTTTGCCGCCGTCATCGCGCGCTTACCCCCAATCTTGCCCGGCAGCAGTCTCTGTGTGCATACTGACAGGCAGCACAACTAGCGACCCAGCTTCTCTGCAACGTCCTTTTACACTTTCCACTGTGGCACTTCATTTGCCGCAATGCGTAGTGAAATCTGCCAGTGCCAATGCGGCAATTGCTGCCAATACGGCAGGTGCGTAGTGAAATCTGCCAGTGCCAACGCGGACGTGCTGGCAAGCAAGCGGGTGGGGGTGAACGCGGGGAAACCGCCTACTGGCGCACCGTTGATGCATCTTTGCACATTTTCCTGCAGGTGCTGTCGGATGTGCTGGCGGGCAAGCGGGTGGAGGTGAACGTGGGGGAGAGCGCCTACTGGCGCACCTTTGGCGGCGACCAGTCGCCAGAGGACCTGGAGACCGCGCTGCAGCTCGTCTACAAGTGCGTGCCAAACCATGATACTAGGTGGTCATGCCCCTAGCGGCAACTGCAGCGATCCCACCAATGAACAGCATCACCTGCAACACCGATCACATGCCGTCACAAATGCAACTCATGCACCGTGTCGTGGACTTTGTTCCTGATACTTTGCACCTGTCAGTTTCGGGAAGGCGTCAACATGCGGCTCGTCTGCTCAGGCTGTTCACAGAGAACGTGGAGCCTATGGAGTCGCGGCTAGAGACCTGCAAAAGGTGCGCAGCAGGCGTCCCTTTGTCACAATTGAATTTGACTCCATGCAAGCGTCTGAAGTGCGTGATATGACGCAAGCTTGGGACAGCTTTGCCGCTCTTCTGGAGCCCGATCGTCAATCTCATCATTGCACAGGATCGCGCGTGAGCAGATAGTGTCGCAGATACGGAACCCAGTCAACAGCTGGAGTCAGCGCGTCAGGTTCATCAACTACGGCGCGTCTCTGACCCACCTCTGTCAACAGTTGCAGCTCGATTTCACGACACCTTCTCGCTGCACAGTGACTCTACACCTGCTGATCCCAGCGCCTAAATGACCGTCTGGATGTCAGCAACAAATTGCAGCAATGCGCAGCTCCGAGCTGCACAGTCCGTGCTTTTCATGGACTCTCTGTGACAGCCACCAGCGCACAATCAACGAACTTGACTGTGGCGGCGCAGGCGAGTGCTACTACTTTCGGCCGGTCAGCCTGCAGGACGTGGACGCGCTGGACCCACTGCAAGCGTGTGGACACTTCAACCAGGTGGGTCAATGGAGCCGCCACCCTTCGCTAGACGCTGTGGCATTCGTCCTACACGTTTGCCTGGCCAGTGTTTGGGCAGGTGACGCATGGCTGTGCTGGGGATCTTGAGGAAGGGGGTTCGCAAAGGCTATTGTGCCAGGCAGATGCAACACCGCGGCCTGTTCAATGCTCTGAATGCCCCTTCATTATTTTTGCTATGTAGGCGTTCCGCAACCCGGCAGAGTACACAGTGTGCCTCACCGGCGCAGTGGAGGAGGAAGTGCGTCCGCTGTCAGCTTGGTTGCCTTGCAAATTCACATGCGCTATGTCGACTATGCTCGCCACTGCAAGGTTGGACTTGATCGTTGTGGTTTCGAAACATGGGGGCATCGCCTGAAATACTTGACCTACCGTGCCGGTGTTGGGACAAAACAGGACGATTATAACACACCACTTGTCTCCACTCTCATGTAGTATGTCACTGACTGATGCAACCTCTCAGGTGCTCATACCACTGCTGGAGCAGTACCTGGCCTCCATACCCGCCGCCGACGGCGACAGCCCAACAAAGCGCAGCCCGCGGGACGTCACGCCGCTGCCGTTCGCCTTCCCTGAGCAGCCCGTGCGCGAAGACGTCAAGTGAGTTGTCGTGTTTTACATTTGATTAGTTTACGAGCAGTGTCTACGAGCGGACCTAAACGTCAAGTGCACCTTCAGAATGGATGAGCACTTCTTGTCCACACATGCTTGCGTCTCGAACCGCGGCTACGGTGGCTATTGGCACTCCTGTCTTGCCGCGCCCTCCCGGGCTCGACAGACTACGCCTCTCATGGTCCAACCTGCATCCACATGGCTGTCCATGTGGCCTCCCTGCACTCGCCAAACATGCGATTGTCTCGTGTCTGTGTTTGAAATCCTAGCAGAGATAGCCATGCTGGTGCGTGCAGGGTGCCGATGATCATGGAGATGACGCGGACGCAGATCACGTTCCCAGTGGAGATCGAGCGCTCCAAGGCTCGGGAGGAAGCCATCTGGGTGGTGCGTCTTCCTGCCGGTCTCGTTAGACAATCTTCGTGTCGGTGGCATCCTGTCAATCTGCGGGCGCACCCACCCGGGCAACAAGCCCGCCGAGGGCGCCGCTGCCGCTGCCCCTGCTTCGCCTCGACTACACGTCTTCAGACGCCAGCCGCACAGAGACCGCAGCGTAAACGTGTCTCATTCGCGCTCTGCAGGCGATCGTGACGAAGCTGGTGGAGACGAAGCTGATGCAGCTGCTGCGCTTCAAGTTCGGGGAGGTGTACACGGTCTCTGTGTCCGCCTTCTTCGGCGCCGAGGCGCCCTCCCACCAGGGTGAGGTTTCCGGTCTCGGATTGTGTGTACATTTGGGATGTTGAACATTTGCTGTCACAGGCTTAAGGAACAAGAACTTTCCGACATTTGATTCCTATACGTGCTCTCTGGCAATGTGCGGGTCGGCATGGCCATAAACTTCAGCTGCGCGCCGGAGCACTTGACTTTCACTCTGAGCTCGAGCGCATACAGGAGCTTGGGTCAACACATCTGCGGCAACGACTTTATTGTACTTGTCCAGGCAATGTGCGGGGGGACATGGCCATCAACTTCAGCTGCGCGCCGGGGAGCGCCGCCCGCCTCGTGGACCTGGCCCTGGACCAGGTGGAGACGCTCCAGGAGGCGGGACCCACACTAGAGGAGGTGCGCAGCCCATGCAACCTCTGCTCTTGCTCCTCGCAATTGCGTTTTCATGACCATCCTCTTCAGCAGTTTCTGTCACACGCTGCGTGTGACGGAGCTGATAATTTGGTGCACAATCGACTGCTGGGCGGTGAAGCGGAATAAAGAAAACAGTGAAATAAGACGTGTCGAGGGGATTTACTTCGCGTGATTCATGCGGCGATGCGGCGAGCAGGTGGACACGGTGCGCACGGTGCTGGAGCGGGTAGCGTAACATTTCATGGAAACTTGTTGCGTTGCGCACAGACATCAAACACCTTAAACCCTGAACCTGTGACGCAGGTGGACACGGTGCGCACGGTGCTGGAGCGGGCGCTGGAGACGCAGATGCAGGAGAACTCCTTCTGGCACGAGCAGCTCGTCGGCGGTGCGCGGCCCCGCTCTTGCTTGAAGTCGTGCTCTAACCTTGATCAATCCCAGGATCACGCTCTGTGCGCACCAGCTTGTGGCGCCAAACCCCAGTTTGCCAGCCACAGCCTGCATTGCGACCGTCTGCCTCCACTCAAGTCCGAAACCACCAGAGGTAGCTCAAGCAGCACTACAATGCGACTCGCACTTCGTGAAAACAACTATGTCTAGGTAGGATGCTACCAGAGCAGGTCGTTCCAGCTGGGGCCTGGCGCAGCTGGGTGCTCCTTGATCATCACGCCTGGAGTCCAATCTCGTACCCAACACCTGCCATGTTCCTGCGCCGCAGGCTACCAGAGCAGGTCGTTCCAGGAGATGGGGCAGCTGGACGCGGTGTTCCGGCGCTTCCAGCAGGCGCGCTCCACGGTGCTGGCGGGCGCGGACGCCGCCAACACGCAGGCCGCGCTGCGACGCCTGCTGCCGCACCCCGCCCGGTGCGCCGCGCCGCGCACGCTCTTCCTGCTGGGCTCATGTTGGAAGATGCATTGTCAGCACGTCATTCCGCGATGTCTGTATGGTCTTAATACGGACAATCACATCGGTCTCTGTGTGCTGCACAGGACGCGGTATACCGCGATTACGCTGCTCCCTCAGCCCTCGCTGTGGCAGCGCACGGTGCTGGCGGTGGCGGAGTGGCGGGCGCCCTCGGCGCGCACGACCGCCGTCCTGGCCTCCGCCGCGGTGCTCGCCTCCGTCGCCACCTTCGCCGTCGTGCGCGCCTGGCGCAAGGGCGCCCGCCCCACCTGAGGCGGCGACTTCATTGGAGGTGGCGGCTTCTCCGCCCCCCGCCGAGAGTGCGGGGGGCTGCCGTCGGATCATCGCTGCTTTGGCTGCCAGAAATAGGAGGAGAGGAGCATGCCAGGTGTTCCAATCAGCTCCCTTAGCTAGCAGCATTCTTCTCTGTATTGCCTGCAATGAGCGTGCCGATCAGAACCGCGCCGTCAGCCCATGGAACGGAAGTCCAGAATTTTCCTGCTGCTGACTGATTATTCTCACGTCGTGTGTCGATTGCTTTGGGACGGACTATTCTTGGGCATGGCAGTACTGCTGTGCCACACCCAGATGGTGAACTTGCACCGAAACGAAAGAGAGTGTCCTCAATCCCCATCTGCAGTGAAAGGACAAAGCTCCCTTTCAGAGCGGTCTGCACGTGCCGCTTCTTCTGCCGTGACGCTATCAGTGGCTGCGCACTTTCTCGTTGTTGTCAGCTTGTTTTTGGCTCCACTCATCGCACTCCGCAATCCTTTGCGTTGGACAGCAAGAGAGAGAACTTGTTGATGGGTAGACCATCCCACTTGTCACGCTGTTGGATCCGTGCAGGAGTGCTTTGACTTGTCAGACCCAGTCCAATGGAGATGAATCTTGCACACGATCAGGCAGTCATACTCACGCCCAGGCAGAGTGGCATGCATGTGCTCAGGCCAGGTGCGCCGCGCACAGGCGGGTGCCATCTTGCACTGGAACCTCCGGATCTGTGGCCAAACACGATGATTCTTACAGTGAGTCCAGCGCCTGGAAATGCGATCCTGATCCGATGCAGGGCCGTTTGGCAAGGTACTCTCACGGCATGTCGGCGCCTGCCGCTACGTGCAGGCGCACCGCACAGCTGCAGCCGCGAGAGCTCACGCGGGCACGCCAGAGCGCAGTGAGTGGCCCGCGACGCCATCGGCCCGTCCAGCGTGCTTCAGCTGCCCAAGAGCGCGGCACGCCAGACGAAGATCAACATGCCCCGCATCTGCCGGCGCCGGCGGCAGCGGCACAGCAGCGCCCGGCGCGGCGCGGCGGCTGACCAGCTTCCTGGAGCGTCAGTTCCTGCCGCTGGGCCTGCTCGCGTCCCTCTTCATCGGGTGAGTCTTTTTTTTCCACATGAAGGCTCGACTGAGCGGATCCGTAACCTACGCACGCTCCATGGACAGTGGTCCTGCCACAGATTCTACCCGCCTATGACGCAGCTCCTCCCTTTGCGCAGGTACACGTGGCCCGGGCCAGGGCTGGCGGCGGCCAACGCGGACGTGCAGCGGTTTGCGACCATCGGCATCTTTGTCATTCAGGCAAGACGCATGTGCAGCGCAAGCAAAAGCTATGTCAGATGCACGCCTGCTCCCATGGGAAGGGGCTGAAAGATGAAACGCATGCAACAGCACCCAGGAAGTCTCATGTCACGATGTTAAAAAGATAATAATCCAGGCGTGTTGGCACGGTGCAGGGCCTGGACCTCAAACACGGCGAGGCGGCGAGGGCGTTGAGCAGCTGGGGCGCCGCGTAGCGTCGATCGTGTTCCTGGCACGTGTTCCTGGCAAATGGATCAGACTACAAATCAAGCATACGACACTGTGCAGGGGCTGAGCCTCAAGCGCGGCGAGGCCGCGAGGGCGCTGAGCAGCTGGGGCGCCGCGGCGTACGGCGTCGTGTCCATCCTGTTCCTGACGCCGCTGCTGGCGTTGGCGGTGCAACGGCTGCCGCTGGGTCGCCCGGAGCTGGCCTTCGGGCTCGCCGTGTTCTGCTGCATGCCGACCGCGCTCTCCAGCGGCGTCACCCTCACGCAGGTGCGGGGTTCTTCAATTCCATCTGAGTTTGACAGTGATTTTGGGTTTTGGGGCTCGCCGTGTTCTGTTGCATGCCGACCGCGCTCTCCAGCAGCGTCACTCTCATGCAGGCTCCGCCTTGGGTAGCATCGAGGGTTGCATTCAGTCGGCGACTTTTAGGTTTAGAGCTGACTGTGTTCTGCTGCATGCCGACCACAGTGTCCAGCGGCGTCACCTTCATGCTGGCGCGAGATCCATTCGTGTATGCTGCTACTGGCATACTGACAAACGACTTCGTCAGTTTGATATGCTTCCATAGCAGCCAGACCCCAACCACTGAAAGCCCTGTGTATCCCTGGAAGCCAGTGACATCGTGCTTCGACTGCGATGCAGGCCGTGGGCGGCAACACGGCGCTGGCGCTGCTCCTCGTCATAATCACGAATCTGGGCGGCATCTTCACCATGCCGGTGCGAATGTTGATCGCTGCCAGCCATGCCGCCATCATCCAGAATGCAGCCGGGCACCACATCACGTGCACGTCTTTGTAAAAGTCTTGTTCTCTTTGACACCTTGTTCCCTCGAAATTCCTTGTTCGAACATGCAGTTCATGCTGGCGGCGTTGCTTCGGGGCGGCGCGACGGGCGTGGCGCTGTCGCCGCTGCCGCTGCTGCGCAGCCTGCTGCAGACCATCCTGGCGCCGCTGCTGGTCGGCGTCTTTGCCCGCGCCTTCGTGCCAGGTGCGGGGTGCATTCGTGCGGTGTCGTGCGCTCGCTGTCGTGTGCTGTGCCAGCAGCCCACGAGCGAGCATGCCTGGCTCCTGACTGCGGCTGGCTTTGGCTTTTGTGCGTGACACTCATGCGCCGTGCACCAACCCCAGTGCTGGTGCTCCAAGGATGTACAGATGCTTTAGGAACTCACTGCAGGAAGCTAAATCCTAATTTATAAGCCCTGACGGTGCGCGCAGGCGCGGCGAGGACAGTAGATGGCAACAAGCGGTGGGTCACGCTGGCGAGCGGCTGCCTGCTCATCATGGTGCCCTGGATGCAGATCAGTCGTGCCGCTTCCAGCAACGTGTCCGTCAGCGCCGCCTCCATCGCCTGGGTGCGTGCGCTGCTCCCCGACAATGACCTGAAATGAACCCTGTTTTTCCTGTTGGCACAGCTCCGAGTGCAGACCAGCTGCAAGGCGTCCAGCAATGTGTCTGCCAGTGCTGCCTCCATCACCTGGGTGCGCCGCGAGACCTTGGAAAGGAAAATGAAAGCTGTTTTCCTTTTTGCGCAGCTGAAAGCAGATGCGCAACACTTCGATATGAATGCTGCCATCTGTTGCAGTAAAACCATCACTGTTGCAGATTTGACTGCGCCAGCGCAGTTCAGAAGCCAACTGAGGTGTCGACCTGGCGTGTGTCCAACGCGTATCTGACATGTCTGGCAGGTGGTGGCAGCCGGCGCGGGCATCCACCTGATCTTCCTGGCCGTTAACACAACGGCTGTGCTGGGGCTGGGGCTCGGCGGCCGGCGGGGCGCCGGCGCAGATGCGGCGGCGGTCGGCATCCAGCGCGCCCTCATCCTCGTATCCTCCCAGAAAACGCTGCCGGTACGCGCCTCACCATGCAGTGTAGCCTGCAGCCAGGCGCCACTCTATCAGATCGCGCGAAGTGGCTCTCAAGTGCACGCGACAGAAGCAGCCTCAGTGATACTCTGGTCATTCGCAGTTCATCACAACAAGTTTGGCAGGAAGCCAAGTCAGAGACAGCGGCAGACAGAACCAGCAGCTGTACATCGGATTTGCAGGTGGCTGTGACAGTGCTGTGGCAGCTTGCGGCCGCGGGCGTGGCGCCTGGGCCCTCGCAGACCTCCAACGCTCATAAGCTTTCTGCCATGATGCAAAGTTTGAAATAAGATTGCATTGTGAACCGCCTCGCAGGTAGCCATCATGGCGCTGGGGCAGCTGGCGGCTGCGGGCATGGCGCCAAATTCCGAAGGGGCACTGAATTGTGAACATTGTCCAATGTGTTTTGCAGGTCGCGGTGACGGTGCTGGGGCAGATGGCGCCTGCGGGCGTGGCGCGGGGCGCGGCGATGACGTCCAGTACTTGCGTCCCTTGGCCATGGTAAGCCTGACAAGAGTTTCTGGAATCTGTCTGTGCAGGTGGCAGTCACGGTGTTGGGGCAGCTGACGGTCGCGGGCGTGGCGCCGGGTGCGGCAGGCCTTGCGGCGGTGCCCGCCGTCATAGCGCACCTGGTGCAAATCATCCTGGACAGCGTGTTGGTGTCGCGGTGGCAGGGCCGCGACGCAGCCGCGGCAAAGAAGGCCGCCTGGTCTTGACCGGGGCTGTGAATTCGTTGCCAGATCTGAACAACATATGACGATCTGTGTTTTCAAGACATGAGCATGCTGCACAGCCAAACTGGCGCATGCAGTCTTTGGCCGAAGCGCCATCTTTCATGTGGGATGGTTTCTGGCGGCAAGCCTTCACCTTACAGAAACCTGTGTACCTTGACCTGCTAAAATTCGCTTGTGCGATGAAAATTACATGACGCCAGCATTTCCGCAACATCGCGGCAGAATCACTGTTTCCGGAGCACTACGACCAGCGCATACGAGTCTTGATCATCCGTGCTCTTAAATGGCACCTTCAAACCGCCGTACTGCGCAGCCACCTCCAGCCCCGCCGCCCGCCCAAGCAGATCGATCTCCTGACTTGTGAAAAAGCGCTGCCGCACGGTGTCCCGCGCCAGCCGCTTTGTCACGCCGCCTTGCTCCGCCGTAATTGTCACCGTCCGCGCCAGCGTCTGCATGTCGCAAGTGGTATCGTTACCGGAAGCAGACAATCCTCGTTGTGCTGCCGCTGTGGCACACCAGTTGTGGGTCCTGCCCAGCAGGACTGCGGGGCACTGAAAGCCAACGTGATGCGTAATCATGTCAGCCAACAGTAACCAGCGCATTCCGTGCAGTACCTTGCGCATGCAGTGCATGCCCGAACAGAGCCCACTCGAGATACTCAAGCGATGTCTTCAGTGAAAGCGCTGCACCTGCGTCATGGCGTCAAAGGCATCGCTGCCGTCGTCGGCGCCATAGTGCACCAGCAGCCTGCCCCGCGCCGGGTCCTCCACCTCCCAACAGTCCCCCACCTCCACATACCTGTAGCGATACTACCTTGCACTTGATGTCTTGCGTCTTGTGATGTCCAGGAAACGAGGGGCAATTCATATCAAATTTTGTCAGATGTCGATCAGATGTTGGTTCTGCAAAGGTCACATGCAAATACTTGGTGCTGCATCGGCCGAGAGGAGGATCGGATCCCCTTGGGTCTGATCTGAAAGGTGCTTACCCGTTGAACATGTCCACAGGGTGCACCATCTCCACTATGAACAGGCCGCCGGGGTGGAGGCTCGCCGCAGTGGCGGCAAAGCACGCCAGTGCGTCCGCGTTGCTCGTCAGGTGCGACACCGTGCCGCACAGCATGAATGCCAGGTCCAATTGGGCATCTACCTGAAGCGCGAGATGGAACACAACTGCAAATCACAAGCACTGAGGAGCACTGGCGATTCGAATGCTACTGGTAAAGCGGGCTGCACAAATGGCCAGCGCATGGCCAGGCCATCTGACGTGTCGTGAAATATTCGACGTTGGTCGCCGCCTGCCGCAGCCTGCGACGGCCGGAAGCTGTTCGACCCGCCAGAAAGGCGCACCGCAGGCCCGGTCCGGATGTCGGCGCAGGTGCACTCGAGGCTCACGCCGGCGGCCGCCGCTGCGCCGCGGGCGTGGTCCAGCATCACGGGCGAGTTGTCGACCGCGTGGCCGCGCAGACCGTGCTGTGCCAGCAGCACCGAGTGCCTCGCGGGACCGCACCTGCGCGTGTTGTTTTGGCAGTCGTCTGTGTTAGCAGACGTCGCTGCAGCCCTGCCGCCCGCTCTAGCACAAGCCGCTGGCGCAGGCGCTTGGGGCGCACAGACAGAACAGGTGAAAACCGTGGGGAATAGCGGCCCTGCGGCTGCTGGCTTTTTGGACTACATGGTCAAAACGCCACGCGGCTTGCTGGCTGCTGCAGGCCTTGCATAAAGATTTTAGCTTTTGTGAGCCGGGCTCACCCAAGCTCCAAGAAGGATTCCGGTTGCCGCCCGCACTGTGCCTTAAATGCTTCCATCAGAAACTCCGCCTGCACGGCATCACGCGTGCGTCACTCATGTGAAATCGCCAAGCTGCGCTGCAGTTCATCTGGTACACACTTTTCACGACTGCCTTTACCTCGTCGTCAAACTTTCTCGCGGAGAAGACGCTGTCGTACAGCGCTGCATCTGCATACAAGCTGATGTCGCCGTCCCCCTGAGCATGCTGCTGCTCGCCTGGCGCTGCGCCGGCATGGCAAGCGCCAGATGGCCTTGAGGCACCACAACTGCTGAAAAGCCTCGCGCTGCCTCTGCTCCTGCATGCTGGCTTGCTGATCGGCTGAAGATGATCCGGCCGGCCGCCAGCGCTGACGGCTGCATGTCCCCGTATCAGCGACCGCTGCAACGACGTGACTGCGCATCCCACCCGGTGACGCAGAAGTGACCTCATGCCGGCAAGTTTCAAACGAACGCGTCAGTCTCGCCAAGGACGAGTTGTTCCGGAAGTGTCGAAGTAAGCAATCCAATTGTCTTGCAGGTTGCGTTCGATGTGTTCTAGGCACCAAGCATCCGATGCACTATGGAATCAGCTATTGTTGCAAGTGTGTGTTGTGGGCTTGTGGCAAGGCGTTGCAGTGTGGGCATTGCGATGGGTGCGCCAGGGTGGGCCGCAGCCCTGTAGCAAAGTTGATGGGAATGCTGGTCACAACACATCCAAATGCGCTTACAACAGGGCAGATGGGCTGAGTTACGTGTGGAACGAAGCAGCCCAGCATGCGCCACTTACCCGATGGTGAAAGAATGCGGAAAAGCGAGTACTGCCAGCAATGCCACCGCTGCCGACCGCTGGTTTGAAAGAATGCATGTCAACATGTAATGTACAACTGCTGCCAGCACAATATACTCCTAGCCAGTCCAAGGCGCAGCACCACGACCCGTTCCTCAGCTGACCCTGCTGAGGACTGCCGGGTCAGTAGTAGGCGTCGCGGCCGCCGACGACGCTCTAGGACTCGAACTGGTGCAGGTGCGTGCAGATGGCCTGCAGAGAGGAAAACACAGTAGGGTATGACGTGTGAGGAAAACGAGGCTTTCTAGATTAGCTAGTGGTATACGGTCTGAAACACATCCAAGCCATGATATGCGCTGGCAATAGGTAGACCGCAAATTAGATATCATGTTGACCACCTGCATGGCGGGGCTGCCGCCGTCGTCGCGGCCCACCAGCAGGCCGTGCACCTCCAGCCCCATCTCCTCCCGCGCGTGTGCCAGCCGCTGCACCACGTCGTCGTTTGGCAGCGCGATCTCGCCATCCGTCACCATGAGAATATCCGCCTGTGCAACACACCGAAGTCGTGAAGGTTTATTTGCAACCCCAGACATAGTGCCAGCCGCTCCATCACGTTGTCGTTGGGCGGCGCGATGTCGCCGTCCGTCACCATCGGAATGTCCGCCTGCGGAAATACAGCGCAATTATATTTGAGATGTGGGTCCACAACATGGAGACTATGCGTGCGCATTTTCCTGCGGCGCGCAACCTCGCCATTCGTCGCCTTCAGGATGTCCACCTACTTGCTGCCAATAATTGCGTCACGCCCCTGGCCACACTGCTGAGCGATGGGGGCCAGCCGTGAAGCGCGGACAGCGGGGCAGCTGTCAGTGTGTCGGGCGACTGCCCGTGATCTGGAAGTGGGCTGGACGAGGCCACCTGACTGACTCGGGAGTCACTGGCCAAAGTTTTGGCTTGACAGCGGCAGGGCGCACCTGGGCCCACTTCTCGTCCTCCAGCGACAGAGCGAACTTCACTGAACAATTGAGTGCTGCACATGTTGGTGTTCGATTGCACTTGTTTCAACTAACACCTGGGCCCAGTTCTCGTCCTCCAGCCGCTGCAGCGACAGCTCCAGCGGCCGGTCGACGTCGGTGCCGCCGCCGAAGGAGAAGCGCAGAAAGTCCAGCAGGTTGGCCATGGACCGCGCGTCCACCGCCAGCTCTAGCTCCTTCACCTGCCGAGACGCAGGGCGAAAGAGTGTGCCAGTGATCGCCGCGTCTCGGTCTGCTGGTGCTTCGAGCTCCACGAGCCGTGCATTCTGATGTGGGGGGGGGGGGGGGGGGGGGGTAAAACAAAAACCCCCAAAGAAATCAAAAGGGGTCCAGCGGGCTGGCCATGGACCGCGCGTCCAGCGCCAGCTCCAGCTCCTTCAATTGCAGGGGGCAATCAGGACATCAATGGCAGAGTTTTCGGCAATTTGTTTCCACACGTTCCCTCCTGGCCGTCGACCGCGTGTCCGCCGCCAGGCTCTTTCACCTGTCGCATTGCAAGTGGTCACTCTGTCTCGCCCTGCTGGTGGGTCGAGATCCACTACCCGTCCATTTTCGGCGGCTGAGTGGGAGGGAGACCCCTGAGGGTTTTGCAGCAAATCCGGGGGTTGAGGCGGTCCGTGAGGCTAGGCAAGACAGAGCGCAAGTCTTAATGCACCTGGCTGGGGCCGCTGAAGGCGTACAGGAAGCACGTGCGGCCGTGGCGGTGCGCGCTGCGCATGCACTCCAGCGCCGCCGCCTTCGCCACCGTCTCCCGTGCGCCCGCCATGGAACCTGCGCAAGGGGCACGGGGGTGAAGCTCGAGACACGTGGGCATTCACGAAACGTAGGGTTTGCTTTCGAAATGATCTCGAGACTATTGAACGCCACACATCCTCAAGCTGAACATATGCACAGGAACGACGAGCACAGGAACGAACGGGGCAGTCAACAGAGTCATGGTGGACACAAGGAAGCACCTGAGGTGTCGAGGCACACGATGATGGGCCCCTGCTCCGCCGCGGGCCGCACCTCAAAGCGCCCTGTCAGCTTGGAGGGCTCGTCCTCCAGCCACCCTGCAGATTTCGGATCAACGTCAGTAGGGTTTGTAGGCTGTGCCACCCAGGCGCTGTCGCAGCAGCGCAGGGCGGCCGCTGGACACACACCACGAAATGGCCAAGACAGAAGAATCTTGCAGAAGGAGGCGGCAGCAGCACAGTACAGTGTGAGGCGTCACACCCGTGCGCTCGTAGCTCATGAGATTGCGTTCGGCGCGACGGACCAGATGCAGCCGGTGGGCAGCCCTGGCAGACTTTGTGCGCTCCCCGTCGGCGTTCTGCGCCGATGACGAGGGACTGTATTCAGGAGCAGGATAGCAGCAAGGTGCACAGGTGGCACCGCAAGGCTGCGCGTGTCCATCCGTGCCTGTGCTGAGTTAGGTCCTAGGGGCTTGGTGGCCGCACATTGGTCAAGAGGGCACTGCCCTGACCTTGCAGTCCAGTGACGGCGCGCCCCCACATAGTTCCGCATTATCCTTTTCGATCATTCTCTTGACGGCCGTGCAGCTTTCGCAGTCGCACCTTGCGGCGGCCAGCGACCATAAGGTGCGCCTCGAACGGGAGCATGCGCGACAGATCGCCTGCAGCAGTCAATGACGCCAAGCGCGATTTCAGAATCTGTGACTTCCCAGCGTCACTCGCATAACACGCACCCTGGGCAATCGCAATTGCACTGCATTGCTGTCAACTGTACCTTATGTTGATGCCAGGGGCGAGGGAACGCGCACCTGAGCGCGCCAGGCCGCGGGTCTCCTCCGGCTGCAGCGGCGATCGGATGAGGCCCCGCGTCTTCTTGCTCGCCAGCACCTGCGACAGCGATACGCCCGGCTGTCTCCACTGAGGAGGCCGCAATGCAGAAGTGTGCATGCGCTGCACCCCAGGGGCGCATTCAAGCGTTTGTTGGGAAGGTCAACCCCCAGCAGCCGTGTGCGGTCCCGGCGCGGCCCAGGGAGCGCACTGCTGGGTTCCTTGTCGTTGGATCTCCGAATTCTGAGTTTCGCTTACCGTTTTGAACATGGTGCGCACCTCCTCGGGCGCACGGCGCAGGAGGGGCTTGCTGCCGGCGCGGCCCAGGGAGCGGAACGACCTGGCGTTTCGTTGGGTTAACAATGCGTCTCGCCACCTTGAGAGAGACGCACCTCCTCGGGCGCGCGGCGCAGGGGGCCCTTGCCGCCGGCGCGGCCCAGGGAGCGGACGAGGTCACGCAGCTCGGTGAGCTGCTCCAGCTTGCGGCGCAGGTCCTCGACTTCCTTCCACCCGCTGTTCTGCCACAGCCCCTGCGACAGGTCGAAGCCCTTGCCGTCCATCACGCCTGCGATCAGCAGATGAGAAATATAGTTGGAAAGTAAGAAGAATGACTGTCATTGCTGCTGAACGATTCACCCTGCCGCGGATCTGCCACAGTCGCAGCAACATGTCAGAGGTCCCTCCCTCCCATGAGGTCTCCTGTGCATTGACCCGGTCATCATTGCGCACTCTCCAGGTCGTCAGGCGCCTTCAAGGGCATTCCTGGTTGACGGTTGCAGAGTCCGACACTGCATGTCTCAAAAGACGCAGAAACTGACATCTTGCAAGACGTTTCGAGAGCAGCCGGCGCATTTGCTGAAGCCCTTTGTTGCTTTGTCCAGATTGTCGGCTCTATGCTTCAAGAACAGAGGAGTTATTGAAGCTCATGTTCCTGAGAGCAGGCGGTGGCATACTGTCCAGGTCCGTCGAAGGTCCTCAGGGCCTTGTCCAGGTTGTCGGCGCCAACGTTGAGCTCCACCGAATATGGCACACCGTGCTTGATAAGACACCATGCTATCGAACTTTCTGTTTACGCACCCTCCAGGTCATTAAAGGCCTTCATGGCCTCGTTCAGGTTGTTGGCGTCAACTTCAAGCTCCAAGATTTGGCACATTGATCCTTCACAAGAAGAGGTTTTGTGTCTGCGCACCCTCCAGGTCGTCGAAGGCCTTCATGGCCTTGTCAAGGTTGTCGGCGACGGGCTGCCACTCGTCCTTGAAGTCCTCCACCAGCTCTGCCGCCTTGGCTTGCAGCTTCTCCATCATCTCCTGCCGCTGCTGCCTGCGGTGCAGCGATTGCGACATCAAAGAGCAGCATGTGGTAGAATAAGAGCGAACAATGGAGTCAGATGTTCTGGACAACGACCTGCGCCTTGGCTTGCAGCTGCTCCATCATCTCCTGCCGCTGCTGCATGCGGCCCACGGTGTGTTAATGATTAATGGCGAGGATAAAGGTGAAGTCTTGACGGCACAACTTCAAAGCAAGGTCCTCACGCCTGCAGTCTCGCCATGGTCTCCCTGCTTCTGCTGCATGGCAGAGCTTGCATTGCACCAACATCCCGGTTGGCAATGGCAGTGTCTTTCCCGAAACAAGCACCAGGCTGCTGCCTGTCCTGCTGGCTGAGCCGGGGCCTAGCGCTGTTGCTCAATGGATCACAGTGATGCCGCTCGGCATCACGTCGCGACTCACTCGAGACTGCCAAAAAGGCTCACACACCTGCAGCATGCAGGGACTGCTTATGGACGTACGATGCAGAAGCGCAGCCAGAGTGTCAAAAGGCGCTCACTCGCTGCTGCTGCTGCTGCTGCTGTTGCTGCTGCTGCTGCTGCTCCTGGGAGCTCATGCCAACCTGCAGCTCCTGCGACTGCTGCTCGGCTCCGCCTAATGGACCTGTGAAGCGGATAGGGAGTTGAGAAACGCTCACTCGTTGCGCTGCTGCTGCTGCTGCTGCTCCTGGGAGCTCATGCCGACCTGCAGCTCCTGCGACTGCTGCTCCGCCTCCTGCGGCTCGCCGCCCTCCCCCTGCTGCCCCTCCCCGTCCGGCGGCCTCTCGTCTGTCGGCTGCCCGTCAGCGGACGCCTCCTGTGTGGGTGTTTGCACAGTACAGGCTGCTCAAGCTTCATGACAAGAAGTGCGTGAGCAGGCGGCGCACGAGAAGTGTGGAGCACGTGCACGGCCGTGGCCGTACATCGGCTGCGGCAAGCAGCCAGGGCGCAGTCGGAACGCCCTGGCGCAGGCGGAACGCCATGCAACCGCCAGGAAACTTCAGCGGCGGGCGGCTCCCCAAATCGCACCAAAGGGCATGAGACAGTCAAGGTCTAGCATTGGCAATGCACACATGAGTGCATCAGAGTGTTTCAGCGCACCTGCGGCACGCCGTCACCATTGGGATCCTGCTGCTCCTCGCCGTCCTGCTCGTCCTGCTGGTCCGCCTGCGCCTGCTCCTCCTCCAGCGCGCTCAGCTCGTCCTCGAATTGCTGTGGTACACGACGCACGGCGACATCAGACAATGAGATATCCTATCGGAGAGACACTCCAGGGAGCGCCATCCTGATTACATGCGTTGTGACGGCTTCGCTTGCCATGACTGCACAGCTTTCAGAAGTGTAATGCGCAAAGGGCACGGCGCAGCGCCAGCCTTGCGGGCAGGACTCTTGATGAAGAGCCATGCCCACCTTGATGAGGCCGACCATCTGGTTGAGCACGGTGTTGAGCAGGCCAGGGAAGCGGCGGCAGAAGCGCGGCATTTCCAGGTCGCTGAGCACCGCCGCCAGCGTGGAGGACAGCGGCTCCGCCGGCCAGGGTATTGCGCCGGCGTCCGGCAGCACCCCGCGCTGCAGGCACGCCTTCCACTCTCCCAGCGCCTTGACCCGCGCCACCATCTGAACATGGAACAGCGACCAGTGACAAGGTGCACGAACATTTTCATTGCTGTGGGCAGCCCCCATGCACCCCGCACAGCATAATGCCTACCACTCGCCCCCCAGCGCCTTGACCCGCGCCACCATCGGGAGGTTAAAATTTACCAATATGATGAATGAAAAGGTAATCAGCCTGCATGTGACTGTCAGATCGCCCAGCGCCTTGACCCGCGCCACCATCTGGGCATTGAAAGTTCCGAGTGAACGCTTGCTCGGAAGGGATGTACATGCGGCAGGTAGCAGGCGCGTGGGCCCAAGCGGTGCAAGCTCGCGTGGGGGATTCAACGGTCATTAGAAAGGGGCCCCACGACGGCCAGCCACTTTGGTGCAACCTCTGGCGACGTCAACGCCGCTGCCACACTGGAGGGAGAAGTCCTACCTGCTCCGCGCTCTGCGACTGGCTGTGGGACATGTCCATGACGCTGCGCAGCAGGCCCTCATTCAGGCCGTACTTCCGCGCCAAGTTGCGGTCGATCAACCTGCAGAAAGGAACAAAGCTATGACGAGGTGACCGGTTGCCGTGCAAGAGAGCTCTGCAATACGTTGTGCAAGGCTGTCAGGCACAGCCTCGTTCCAGTAGGGGCAGATCAAGCGGGCGCACCCTGGCAGTTGGCCGACCGTGCTTGGCGCCGCTGCCGGCGCCAGCTGCTGGCCAGCCTGCTGCGCCTGCACCGTCCTTTTGGACGAGATGTCCCAGGAGGTGCCGCTGGTTGGTACGCCGTTGACCGGCGCGCCGTTGGACGTTGGTGGTGTGTCATCTGGAGCGGCATTTGCCGCTGCCACAATGCTGCGGTTGCGGACTGCTAGTGACCTGGCACGCAGGGTGTCATATCGCCGCGGCAGACATGGCTGCGTCAGAAAAACCTTCCAATTGCTGCATCGAAACGTATGAGATCTGCACGTTGTCGCGATCAAGCGGGCCCTGAGCAGGCATCCCGGCGCCAGCATTGCCTCCACATGCAGCAGTGGCACCCTTTAGACGACCGATTTCAATCGGCCAAACGGATCACAGCTTGAAATATATTGTGCCGGGCAGTCTCTCCTGGACGTGTTGGACCCTTTCGCGATCGAGGCGTTGGCCTCGTGAAGCTGCACCCAATTGTATGTCGCTCGCAAAGCAATGGCTGCTTACAACCTCAGCTGACCTCCAACAAACAAGACTACTATATCTGCAAATAGTGATTGTTTGCTGCAACTGGTTGATCGCAGCTTCATCCTGGGACTCGCGTGTATCCAGACCGCAGCTTCCGCCGCTTGTGCGCCCAAATTTCAGCTCGACCAGCTTGCGATTGCCATGCAAATCACACTCATGTGGCGAGCCTGCAGTGCACTTCTGTAGTGCATGATGCACTGGCAATGTCCGGATGTTTATGGTGATGGCCACTCTGAACATGGCGTCGCAGTGTCGTCGTGCCGCGTCATGGCTTTACATCCATCCACACTGGACGCCCAACAATCGCCCGCATGATACGCCTGAACGCTGTGCAAGCACCCCTGCAGAATCGATCATCTCGACGCCCCTTCCTCCTACCAGCAGCCTTACTGCGAGCCCGCCTGCGCGCCCGCACTCCGGTGGCCCTTGGCGATGGCGCTCAGCCGCGCGCGCGCCGCTTTCTGCAGTCGCAGCAAAGACTGGTCAATGCGATTCAAGAACCAGATGGTGCCCTCCAACTGCGTGTCATAGCGTGCCGCACCAGAGACGGTCGTGCGTGGAAAACAGTCATGCATTAGAGGGCGCCGTCAGGCGGGGTGACTAGTACTCAGAAAGAGTGGCCACATGCAATCCTGCCGCTTCCGCTGAACCGCTGCCTACGAGAGGAATGGATTCATGCGTCCGGCGGGCGCTCTGGCTTCTCAAATGCTAAGCAGCCATGCACCACCTCAAGCGTGTGGAGCTGGGTGGGGCAGCACCTGCAGGTCGGGGCGCGTGGCGCCGACCAGCTTGGACAGCGCGGGCGCCTGCCGCTGCACGCGCTTCTTGGAGGTGGTGGAGTTCTTCGAGGTGCGCGGCTTGGTCGCGTTCTTGGGGCGCGTTACCGTAACGGTGACGGCGCCGCCCTCCGCCGCCTGGATGTCCAGCGTCTTGGAGTTGGCGAGGCCTGCGCAAAAGCGTGCGAGGCTCATGAGCCTGTGAGGGTTGCGCCGCATTGGGATGCTGTATAGCACGCGAGCCGGTGCTACTTGGACCGTATTGTCGCGTCCCAAGGTTCTCCGCTGGCTGGCTCCCCGCCGTCTGTAGAAGCGAGAGTTTTCCGTTTTGCTTGACAATGGCTGCAGATATAGCCGTTGGAGGCCACACCACGCCAGTTTGGCGGCACTGCGAAATGTGCTGCATTGCACTCGGCATGAAAATTGCTTGTGACCGCCATCCAGCACCATGGGGAGCACCCTCACATGCGCGAGCAGCGCCTCCTGCGCCCCTGAAGCCAATGCCCTGCTGCTCTCCCGCCACCATTTTCTGCAGCGCTAGATTCGCCGGGCAGATGGCGAAACGCTGGCTGACGCCACGGTTGGGACATGCGACGGAGCCGCATCTACTCTTGGAAATATAGAACAAAGCTGTAGATTGGCAATGTACCTGAGTACTTGTAGGAGTGCTTGTTGTACAGGTTGCCCGGCTCCGCCGACAGGATCATGCCGTTCAGGCCCTTGCGCATGAAGGCGTTGTGGCCCTTTACGATCTGCCACACCAGCTGGTCCGACATGGCTGCTGTCCTGGTCTCTGCGGTTTGCACCGAACGCCTGCGACCCGAGCCTGTGCGACAGGGCAATATCGTTGGCTTGGCATGCGTGGCAAGAGTCTCAGCCCCCCATCCACGGACCTGCAGGAGATTCTCTGCCCTCTGGAGCAGCTGTTTCATTGCTGTCAGCCAGGCTCACTTGCCACATGCCCACGGTACAGGCGCCTTCATACACTCGGCATCTGCACTGGGAGCACTCCAAGAGCCTGTGCGGGGCCATGCACCCCTCGCCCGGTGCACATCAGCTAGAACGTGACTTTGCTCACCTCGCTGACGTCGAGCAGGTAGCTGGGTGCGCGGAAAGGAGCGAATTCTGCCAGTTCGCGCAGCCAAAGTTGGCTGCGGTAATTAGCTCGTAATTAGCGGTGATCAGCCAGGTTACCACGTCGAAATGAATAGACGAGCCATACATGCCGCTTTACACCCCGCACCTTTGGTTCAGAAATACAGTTGCCGAACAATTGGCTTTCTCTTGTGTGGCACACATCCCAGGGTACCAATTCGTCACTCGAAGGCCTGTGCCACCCACAACCTTAGTAAAGGTTCAATATGTTGTAAGGCCGCAACCATCGGCCAGCTTGCGTCAAACTGCGTTCTCTGCGGAGTATCTGCGCTCAGAATCTGCTTGGCAGCCGATCACCGGGCAGTCGTGGCGCGACTTTGAAACTCGTTGGGGCGGGGGCAGCGTGCGGGCAGCGCAGTCACTTGTAGGGCTGGCATGGCCGAGAAGCAGGCCCCCAAGATAGTCTTTTATACCACTTCGTGTCCTTCCACGCTGAAAGTGCGCGGCGACATCGAGCGCATCACGCAGATATTGCACGCAAAGCGGACAGTCTATGAGGAGGTGAGCAGGCAGTTGCAGTCAGCATCAACCTCCCTGAATGCAACGCCCGAATAAAATGAGCGATGAGCTGCACTCTGACGGCTCGGGTGTTTCTGTGCTGCAGATCGACCTCAACATGTACCCGGAACGCCGCAGGGAGATGCTGTTGCATAATGACGGCATCATCTCGTTGCCCCAGCTGCGCGTGAACGGCGTCTACGTCGGCGACGGCAACACCGTCCAGGAGTTGGAGGACTTTGGGGAGTTGGATGAAGTGCTCGAGGTGAGCAGCACTGTTAGCACGCTCCTGTTGTCGCACCGCCTGACTTTTTGGAGCCTGCCTGCAGCATTGACGTCACTCTGAATGCACACGCCTGGCGAGGATGCGCATCTGATGCAGCTAGTGAAGTGCGTCGTCGCTGCCGCAGGGGGGCGAGGTGCCGGCAACGAACTAGACGCTGCGGCAGCTAGCTGCGATCCACATGATAGTTAGGCGACGGACGGTGCACATTGCGCCCATTTATTCTTCGGGATCAACGGGAGATTGACCAGTTGATGCTTGAAACATCCCATGCTTGCTGCCATCGACGGCAATCACTCGGTCAGGTATCAGATTTGAGCGACTGACGGCCGCGCTATTGTTTTGCCGGTGCTGGTAACTTGACCTTGTGGCTCAATTCCACGCGATTGAAAGTGGCGAACGCTGAATCCTGATGGGATAGGATCTTCCAGCAGAAGCGACATCGATGCAAGTGCGCAGTGACTCTTCTTGCCAAGGCTACCGCGCACATGCCCATGCATGCCTGCCCGACAGAGTGCCCACCACTGCATTTGCGTCCAAATTCGAGCTTGTGATTGCGCATCCGTCTTCTCAAAGCCAAGCTCGCCGCTAGTCCCTCGTGTCAGACCAAACCGTCGACCGTCCCACTCGCAGCTATCCCCGATCGCCATCCCCTTCTGAACCATCACGACTTGCGACGGTGGGACGCCAGGAACGTGTTGATCCCGATACACAGATTGATACGATGCACCTCTGATCGTGATGGCCGAGCCATCGGGCGAGGTCCAGGAGCTGATTGACGCTGCTCGCTACGGCGACTTGGAGGATGTCGCCGTAGCGCTGGACAGCAAGACGCCAGTAAATGGCACAGACGAGCTGGGACGCACAGGTGAGCGCTTTCACAACTGCGAGGTTGTGATTGTCGCTACGTTGATTTGCGCACCCACCATGTTCACATGGAAGCGTGCGACCAGTCTCTGACGCTGCATGCTGCAGGGTTGCACATGGCCTGCGCCAACGGACATGCAGACGTCGTGCGCCTGCTCATCAGCTCCGGAGCGGTGAGATCAGCGTTTCAAAAGTTCCACGCTACTGGAACTACCGCAATTGCACAATGCTTGTTGTACGTCGCAATGAGCGGAGAATTGCACGGTACAGCGCCTGGCAAGTGCGCTTTGTAACGAGCAACCTTCGGCAGAAATGCATTTACTGAAGCCTACATTGCCTGGCAGGATGTGACGCTGGCCAATGCGGAGGGCAACACAGCGCTGCACTGGTCATGTCTCAACGGCCATGTGGAAGTGAGTGATGGCAAGCGTGTTCACAAGTCATTTGCTGTGTGTGCTGCGGCAGAGCTGCCCTGTGCGCAAGTTTCTGTGCTCCTGGGCTGACGCTTATTTCTCCTTCCCCCAGATCATCAGACTGCTCGTGGTCGCGGGTGCCAGTCCATCAGCTCTGAACAGGTGTGCATTGCGAGCACAGTGCATGTGTAGTAAGTCACTCGCGCTCATTGTCCTGCTGCCACCATTCCTTTTGCAGGGTCTGTAATCATCTGACAGCGGTGACCGAGTCATGTTTCCTGTGCACAGCCACGAAAAGACGCCGATCGATGAGGCGCTCAGCCACATGCAGCGCGACGAGATATTGGTCGCCATCAACTTGCATGCATCGACGGGCGGCGGTGGGGGAAATGCAGACGACGAGGGCTTCTCTTTCGAGGTGTCAGAAGAGGCAGACGGTGGCGGCTTTCCGCAGAAGCCACGATAACGAAAGGGCGCTGGATCCCGCTGCTGATTTACAGACTTGCATGTCAAGTGCCTTCTGGGGACAAGAGCTGAGCGAAACCAGGCTAGGGAAACGAGCTGCGCAAACTGGTGTGTCTAATGCTGATCGCATCTGCTTCCAGTAACAAGTGCAGCACAACCATGACGTTCACTGGTCACCCAACGGAACATGTGCAGATACAGCGTACAAAGAGCGGCCCGGCTGTGCCACGCCGTTGCCTGCAGCCAGCGGCGCTGCAGCTAGCCTGCGGGGCGGTCCCGCGGCGGCTGCCCGCGCGTAATGAACTGCTGGCTGATGCTGGGATGGAGCGCGTGCTGCAGCTGCTGCAGCACGCTGTATAGCTGGTCGCCCTGCAGCAATCACATAGGGTTCAGAGGCCACACACATGCATGATAAGAGGAGAAATTTGCAATTCGCAGAAGGGATTAAACTTTGCGCATCCAGTCATCGGACACGATGTAGAGTGTGTCGGCGAGCGGCACGTGCAAAGCAGCTGCAACAAAGGTGCTTTGCTCCAAAACATCTGAATCGTCAGTCCAGGCACCGACCTGGACGACCACGCCTGAGGCCATGTCTGAGGACGGGTCCGAGCCGGGCACCCGCAGCTGCAGCATCGCCCCAAACGTGCGCAGCGCCGAGAGCGGTTTCCGCGCCTGCAAGGGGCCAGATCGGCTGGGTATGCCTTGGCGATGGATGTGAGGCGTGACAGGAGGACATCATGACCCACGCATGTCTGCGGGCGGCACCCTGCTTCAGGGAACAACCATTTGCGGCCAGCAAATACGAAGACCCGCTGGATATTTCACTTGCACAACACCCACCTGCTCCACAAGGCTGCGGGCGTTTTGTTGGCTGGTGAGCAGCGCGCCTCGCTCCAGGGCCGCCCGCAGCTCCAGCGCGCACGTCAGCGTCAGGCATTCGCAAGTCTGCTCCAACAGCGCGGCTGCACGGGGGAGATCAGCCGTCTGAGGCATGGAATCGGGAACATTGTAAGGGCAGAAAGCTCTGCCACATGCCATTGCATTAGCAGCTTGAGCGATTGGTGTCAAGTATCATGCATGGAGCCCTTGATGCGCACTTGACGCACTTGCACAATGCATTACTTTTGCATGAGCTGCACCTGACAGCTGGCTGAAGGCCGGGTTTGGCACCGGCAGGGGCTCTGGGAACCCCGGCGGGTCCGAGAATCCCATCGGCGGAGCGAATTCCGCATCAGGGGCCTCCGCCACGAGCAGGCCCAGAAGCGTGCCGTCGCCGTTGCGGGCGGCGGCCCCAGGCAGCTCCGCGGGCGCCGCCGCCGAATGGTGCGTGAACGTCAGCGGGTAGATGACGGTCTGCGTCTCGCCCGGCAGGTCGAACCGCGTCTGCTGCTTGAGCCACGTCTCGATGACGTGCTCGATGTCCGGCTCTCCGGTGCCGTCGTGGTCCATCTGGTTCAGCTGCACCATCGGCGAGCCATCGTCGGAGACGCAGTCACCTGCGCACACAGTTGCTGGATGTCGGTCCAGAGGGCCGCCGCATACTGCCTCACGACCAGGCCGCAAATGATTGTCCGTTCCATGTTTGTCTGTTTCACGATCGAGCCAATGGCTCGCCTAGGAGCTTGACTCGGCTGTTCGCTGACTCGGCAGAGCAGGGGGGCTGACGACTTGCCTGGCATGTGGTCTGCGCCGGCAAGGTATGCCACCCGCTGCAGGGACAACTCGCCGCGCTCCAGGCTCTGAGGCACCCTCACGAATACGCTGAAGTTTCCCACTGGCTGAGAGGTTCCTGCGGCATAGATTTGAGAAAAAGTTGAGGTAAAGCATATGCCGTTGAAGGACTTGCGTCATTGCGCTTTTGCTCTGCACACTTCACGAGGCTGCATTGTAAACCCTGACGAAGACAATTGTTCCTTGCCTGAGCATGCTTTTAGCGCCGTGTGCAGCTGTCGAAGCTGGGCGTGGCACGCTCGCCTGATCTCGATGCTGAACTGCAGAAGGGAAGGACGAAGGTTGGAGTGGGCTGCGTGAACGCAAGCACCATCAAAGACACAGGCGCGGCGTATTTACGCCGCGAACAATGTTGTAGGCCATGGTGGACCTGCGATCCACTCCGCTGCGCCTGCTCGAGGTCTGCCAGGCCGGCGCTGACTGCTGTGAAGGAGCGGACCGCAGCGGTAAGCAATCTGCCTTTTCGTGTGTGGCTGTGACGTTGCGGCAGACACCTCCAGGTGAAACCGCATCCTCGAAGGCGCTGATACGGTAGGGGATGCAGGTTGTGTGCGCTGAGCCGCTCAGGGATCACTTGCTGACTCAAGCTGTGGGAACGCATGGACATCGTGGTCTGCTGTGAACCGCGAGCGCGTCACATAGAAGCCCCGCGCGGCTAACAGCTCTGCAGCTCAGGCGGCTTGATCCGTAGCTGGCGGACTGCGCTGCAAATGACTTGTGTGCGCGAGGTGCACCTGGAAGTGCACGCCATGCAGCTAGCTGACGTGTCTCGCCGCAGCTGCTGAGACGACAGTTATACGGCGGCAGTCGAAATATCGGGCAACAAATCCGCAAAAAATCCCATTCACTCAAGGACAAGTGCCATTCACTACACTAGCGGATTGGTCTGAGACGACTCTGTAGCAATGCAACAACCTCTCCCCGCGAGAGGGCCGCAAGTCGGTCGTCATGTGCCACACACCAACGCAGCAAAGCATCGTATCGCCTGCAGAACACCGCCATGCCAATGTCGAACCACCCCACCCCTTCGAACACCAGCGCTGCAAGCAGGCCAGTATACAGTGATGCTAGGGGCATGTCGTGCAGGCCAGGATGCGGGTACCAGGCACACCAGTTCGGGCATGCGCGCAGGAATCAAGCAGGAACCAAGACAGCGCCAGTGTGCATCGTTTGACGGAACAGAGATGCCACCTTGGTGCTCGGAGTGCTTGCCAATGGTCTCCTGAAATCGCTGCGGCAGCTGCGTCCAGTGCAGCTTAGAGTTCAGATGGTGCTGAATGTGGTACCTGCAGAAATTATGCCAGTCGTTTCCAGAAGGGATTTGCACAGCAGGTGGATCCCCATCTCAAGCATCACAAGCAGCACAAGCATCTCCTAAATCAGGCGCACCCATCATTGAAGGACTTCTGATTGTCCGCGGCGTTGATGCAGTTGTACGTCATTCTGTAGCTGTCGCGTGGCGCGCCGGCGTCAATGAACATGTGCTGACTCCTGCGGTGACAGTAGATGTTCGTTACGATAGTGTAGAGCATTGATCTGAGTGACGTGGCGGAGGCCACAGCCACGCACACATGCAGCCGCAGGCTAGCTCCCCGCAGGCGACGGGCTCCAGAGGCCCTCACCAGTTGCCAAACATCAGCGCGAAGCTGGAGATGAGGAAGGGCAGAAGGAACACCCAGGTGGTCGCCACATTATTGACCCTCCACAGCGCCGCCGTGGCTGCGCAATATGCCGCCTCCGCCAGCAGGCACCTGCCCGCTGCGCCGTACCGCCGCTTGCGGAGCGCATACAGCGGCAGCTCCACCCAGATCGCGACGCCGTGTCGCAGCCAGTACCTGGCGTCGAGCGGCAAAGCGCTCAGACGAGCTTGCCCTCGAAACAGCAGTGATAACGCAGTTGGCTCGGCCACATCCTCTGATACCCAGGTCGCAGCATCACTGTAAGGAAACACAAGTGGCACTTGGGACGCACCAGAGGAAGTGCAGGAAGTTGTCTCGCTGGTAGGGCTCCGTTGACGACAGGTCATGTGCGGAGGCGTTGCCCTCGACATGGTGCATAACGACGTGATGCAGGTTGTACAGCCCGCTGGGCAGGCCGAACAGCGGCGCCAGCACCAGCGAGGGGTACCAGTTGAGCCCTGTCCAGGATTGAGCAGCCGACAATCAGTCGGTATGCGCTGGGACGACTCTGAGTCACATGCAATGGCGCCGGCACGCGCCAGGTGATTTCATGCTGCTAGAGTTACGAGCCTGAATTCGCACGGCATGCACCAGGCACACGAGAAGATGGCTCCCACCTTGCTTGAAGAGCCGCCTGTGCTCCGTGCAGTGCAGCGCCAGCAGGAAGCGCTGGAGGTACAGCGCGAATGTGCCGGCCAGGTACGCCGCCCCCAGCAGGTGCGACCGCACGCCGAACGCATACAGCGCGGCCGCGCACGGCGCCGTGGTCAGCGATATGTTCAGCAGCAGCCACAGGATGGGCGCGTCCCGCTCATCCTCCAAAAGCGCCAGTAGACGTTCCGCCAGCCACGCCGGCGGGCTGAAGTAGTACTCCCGGCGCACCGCTGTGATGTCTGCCGCCGCCGCTGCCCGCGCCCACTCGCGCGGCGGCAGTTCGCGTTTCTGCAGGTCTGGTTTCATAGCAGTCAAACAGCTCCAAACGGCTAGCCGCTAGCGGCGCAGGACGGGCCGCACGCACTGTGGATCCGGTTTAAAGCAGCAATGCTGGTTGCACCAATGTCATAGCATCGTCGACACTGCTTCAAACCGTAATCAACACCCCGCAACGTGCGTTGAACGTGTTAAAGCTGTTCAGGATCGCTGACCGCGCGGCAACATTCAGGCAGAGTGTACTTAGAGCACAGTGGTCAGAGCAGCGCGATACAGATACCAGCGCAATGATATTATTATACAACTCGCTTCGAGAGATGGAGATACGGCGAATGGCGATCTGAGCTGAGCTGCACCTCGCTTTTCAGGCCAGACTCAAGGGTAGTGCCTGTCCTGGTGCTGTGGCGCTGATCAGGCGCATCATTTTCATGATCTGACACCGCATAGACATTTCACATATCCTCGGATCGCACCAGCTGCTCCTCGGCCGATCAAACCTGCCGACTCGCCTCGATCGTTTTAACCTCTTGCCCTCGACGTGGCTGCGCTTGGTGCGGTGGCAGCATGCACGCGACGCAAGGGCATAACCTATTGCGCGAAGCAGGTGGTGGGCCCAGTTCTACGTATTGCAGCCGCCCAGCCTGCACGAGGCGGCCCTTCACAGCTGCGCGTTTGCGGCACGGCTCGGCGTCATGCAGAAGCAAATCGCAACGGGCCAGCCAAATGCAGGTAGACTTTCGAACCGTGCTTTCAATGCTCCAATTATACAATGTGCTGATCCATGACCGTGCATACATCCTGACAAGGCTTGCCGCCAAGCGCAGCGCCGGACATGCACACTGGCAGCGGCACAGCCTCCGGGGCAGCAGGACGGCGGCGACGCCTCCAGCAGAACCGTCAGCGCCAGCAGCGGCAGCGACGGCGCCAACGGCACAGGCAAAGCCACAGCGTCGCAGGACGGCGAAGTGAGCTGCTTCGCAACCGGCATGGATGTCACATGCACGGTTTCATTCGACGAGAATGAGGCCCCAAAGGAGGAGAACCCGATCACCGGCAGCACCGAGCGGCCAGCTTCGGATGGTATCGAGTTGGTGGAGCAGCAACCGGTGCTGTCGACAGCGGCGCAGGTGCTCTCGGCTGCGCTGCTGGTTTCGCCGTTCTTCTTCTGGGGCACGTCCATGGTCGGCATGAAGGCAAGTTGTATCCTCCGTGTGACAGCGCATTCCCTGCTGCCACCTCCTGACCTTGTGCCTTGAATGCGTATGTGCTGAACGGGATGGGGACGAGATGTCAGGACGGCATCTGCACATTCTGCACTCCACTCAGCTTTGCTGCTGCCGTGGAAATGCCTGTCATCCCGTCACCATCTGAACATCGAATCAGCAAGCGCCTGCAACCTACAGGCAGCTCGCAGACACCTGCATCACGCCCTTCCGCGCAGATGCTGACGCCGCACACCAGCACGCTCTTTGTCAGCACCCGGCGCCTCGGCCTCGCTGAACTGGCCATGTGGCACCTCGAAATCAAACCTTAAAGCCTGCCGCGCCCTTTCGCATAGATGCTGGCGCCGCACACCAGCCCGCTCTTCGTCAGCGCCTGGCGGCTGGGGCCGGCGGGGCTACTATTGGTGGCGTGGGGCGCCGTCAAGGGCCGCCCGCAGCCGTCCGGCGCAATGGCCTGGCTGTCCATCCTGGCCTTTGGCTTCGTGGACGCCACGTGCTTCCAGGTGGGCGCCCGACACCCGCGGCGGTCTTACAGTCTTGATTTGTACCGGTAGACTATTACCACCGATGTTTGCCTCACGGGTTGTTTGGGAGGTGTGCAGTGCACGACAGGGCTCTCTGGCTGCGCCTCCTGTGCAGCCCCGGCAGGACACCTCTGTGAGAGCGCATCTCTGTGCATGTATGGCCACACGCATGACCACAAATAACGGAGTTGCTCGCCAGCTGCCGGCTGGCCTAGGCGCCATTTGCCTTGCCATTTCTGTTGTGGACCTCTGTCTTTCGATGCGATTACCTTTCCCTTCCCGCAGGGGTTCCTGGCGGAGGGCCTCACGCGGACGTCCGCGGGCCTCGGCAGCGTCATCATCGACTCACAGCCGCTGACGGTGGCGCTGCTGGCGTCGCTGCTCTTCGGCGAGCAGCTGTCCGCACTTGGCTATGCCGGGTGAATTGGATTCGTCATTTGCATCACTTGGATTTGATGTTGAACTGTCAATTGTCCGCGCTCGGCTGCGCCGGGTGGTTTGGAGCATCCACCTGGGTTGTGAACCTTCACTTGGGCTTTGGAGGTCGCGCGTACACAGCCTGTGAACAAATGCCAGAGTGTGACTCGCACCTTTTGAGACCCTCTGCACAGAATTCGGGGCGATACTGCCAGAATCTGACACACATCACCAACGTGTTCTCAACTTCCCAAGGCTGCTGGTGGGCGTCGCGGGACTGCTGCTATTGGAGGTGCCGCCGGCAACGCTGCAGGCTTTCGTCGATGGCCTGCGCAGAGGCTCTGTCGGTGTGTAATTGATCACACGATAGTCAGTACTATCTCTTATTTTTGGTTGATAAACTCAATTCTCCGCCCTTCAGCAAGTCTGCGGCGCGAACAATCTCAATGTCGAAAGCTGTGTGGCCGCGGACCTCACTTCGCACCACCCTCTTCCGGGTCTATTGTTCAATTATGTCTGGTGTGTCTGTCGCGACAAAAGCTGCTCCTGCGCCTTGTTCTGCTTAAGATTGGGACTTGTTCTTCCATGCTGTTTCATAGCAATACAGCATTATGTGCATTGCCATAGCCTTTCGGATGAGCTGCTCCCTAGCCGTATGGCGACTGATGCCTGTGTGCGGCTGCGCCACAGGGTGGGACTCGGTGTCTCTGCCGAGCAGCGGCAGCATATGGGACAGCGGCGAGTGGTGGATGCTGCTGGCGGCGCAGTCCATGGCCATCGGCACCGTAATGGTCCGCTGGGTCACCAAGTGAGACTTCTCGCCCTCAGATATCATAGAAAATCAGCACCATCTTGGTCCGCTGGGTCACCAATTCAAATGAGAGGTTTGCCCGTCAACCGTCTGTTTTGAGACAATCAAAAATGAAATCGTGTGAAACACTGTCATGGTCTGCCGGGTCACCGAGTGAGAGAGCTCCTTCCACCCCTCAAACATAGCGGCTTCGCCCTCACCGTGGTCAGCACGCGGAACAAGGCACAAAGTGCATAGTATGCTGCGCGCCATCCCTGCTGCTCATCAACACCCAGGCATGCTGCACGTTGCACGCAGGGCGAAGCTGCTCCGGTGCACTCGTGCCTGCACCCACTGGTCCAAAACCCTTGGGTTTCTGATTGCTGCAGGTACTGTGACCCGGTGATGGCGACGGGCTGGCACATGGTGCTGGGCAGCCTGCCGCTCGTCGCGCTGTCCGCCGTGCAGGAGGGCTCCGGCTTGGCGGAGCGTCTCACACAGCTCACAGGTGCCTCCTTGTGCACGAATCTTTGCATCAACTTTCAAGTTGAAAGCCGTCATGCAAACTTATGGTCCTCATCAGCCACCAGGCGTGCTGACCGTGCTCCAAAGAGCGGGGTGCATGTCGCTGCACAACTGGAGAACGGTCGCTGCTGAATATGTGTGATACATTGTGCCTGGAGATGATGTTTTTGCGGATGCATGCAGGCCTGGACGCGGCGATCCTGCTGTACATATCGGTACTGGGCAGCGCCGCCAGCTACGGTGAGCCTACGTTTGCCAGCCTGTGGTGTGGCCAGCTGCTGCATGGCATCAGAAGTGGGCACATGCAAAACTGGCACTGCGTGTGCCTGCACGCCGCTGATGTGCTGAGGGGTTTGGCTGAGGTTTTGGGGCTGAGTAGGTGTAATCCACCTTATTGCGCAGGCGTCTTCTTCTACAATGCCTCCCGCGGCAACCTGACGGCGCTGTCCAGCCTCACCTTCCTGACGCCCATGTTTGCGGCGCTCGCCGGCTACATTGTGCTCGGCGAGGTGCTGAGCCCCATCCAGCTGACGGGCGCAGGCGTCACGCTGGGCGCCGTCACGCTGCTCAACTCGAAGTCCAGCCAAGCAGAGAAAATTTAATTTTTTTCTGAGCGCGAAGATGGCTGGCTGCGGCGGCTCGCACTGTCACGACAGTTGCGTGCACGGCGAAGCGCTGACACGGCGAAACCCTGTCAGGGGTTTAGATCCTCATGTGGCGGCACAAACACCATCAGCTGCCGTCGATAGCTTGAGAGCGAAAAGCTTTGCAGTGGTTTTCCTGTGCACATGTGCTCCATTGGCTTGCACCATTACAGACTGTCCATTAGCAATCCGAGTTGAGGGAGAGCAGTGCTCTCCGATGCTTTCAATATGAAAGCAGTTCTGCCAATCGAGCAGCAATAATACAAGGAGAATCCACAGCGAGACAGTCTGTGCCTCTGCTCTATCCGCAGCGGAACAGTCTGTGCCTCTGCTCTACGGCGTCAAAAGGCGGCGTCCGTCAGCTCGTGTGACGATTGCGGTGTACCAAAAGGATTAGTTGATCCAAGAAAGCATCAGATGACGCCGCCACAGGCAGCGAAGTGTGCTTCTCAATACACAGCTGGCGCGCCGTCCTTCCGCGGGTCGCCCAGGCCCGTCAGCCGCGAGGGGTCGTCCGGGTCTGCGATGATTGCGCTGACACAGGCGCCCCACGGAAACTGCACGTCAGCAATCCGCAACTCAGTAATTGACACGACACGTCCGATCTTCGAACGGAGCCAGTCCACCGGTGCAGCGTCACCCGCCCTCGCGCCCGCATGACAGCATCTGAACAGATAGCGTTGAGCCCAGTCATAGAACAATTTGTGCCATTGCTTCGTGTTAAGAAAAGGATTTCACACCGTGGTGATGTTGTGGCCGCGCTGGCGCAGCAGCTGAAGCTCCTGCGGCGGGAAGCGCAGCAGCGTGCCGGCCGCCGTCCAGTCCTCCGCAAACAGGTTGTCCGGCAGCAGCTGGTGGTGGAAGCGCGGCCTTGATATGAGGTCGATGCCCTCGTCGCACTCTGCCAGTAGCCTGCAAGTGCAGCAGGTTTTGAGGGTGAGCGGGCGAGGACAGGCACTATTACAGTGCAACTGAAAGTCGCATGGACGGACGCCAGGCAACATCTGGCAACGCACCAGTGAATGTGTCCAGGTCATGGCGCACCGCAGGGGTGGTGTGAACTGAGAATATGAATCAAAGAAACCATTGCGCGCACCAGACGAGCGTCTGCAGCACCGCCGTCACGATGAACGGGCCTCAGGGCATTTGATGAAGTGATGCAATATAAACCAAGCACAAACTGCACGCACCGGACGAGCGTCTGCAGCACCGCCGATACGATCAGCGGGCCACCGCTGCCGCCGACGACTGCACGTAGCTTGCCGCGCTGCAGCACGATGATCGGCGACCTGCGGACGTCGCGCCATGGCACACAGGCGTGACCCAAAGCGACACAAAGTTGTGATCACAATGTTGTGACCAAAATGGCACACAAGTCGTGACCCGACCTCCTGGGGAGCTTTCCAGGGAGGGCACCGGCTCCAGGTTCTCTGCTGCACTGACTGCAGGTGCTTCATGACTGCGGGCATACAGTGGGGTACGCCTGGCACAGCCGCAGGACAGTCGCGGGGAGCGAGCTGGTGCAAACGCACATTGATGACAGCGGCTTCTTGCATGTAACATCTGGCAGTGTATCAAGATGGATGTTCAACTTGAATGCTATGTTCTCGCATGAGGCAAATGCAGGCTCACATGGATGACAGCGGCTTCTTGCCGGGCCGGATGAAGTTGGCCTCGGCCGGCGGCAGGTTGAAGACGTCGTGCTGGCCGGGCGTCGAGAAATCTATCGGGCAGGGCAGGGCACAGGTCACAGTTGTTGGGGTCAGAACCACGTGGGCATGCACATGGGCAGCCGCACCCCAAATCTTGCGCATCAAACATCGGGCATTGACATGCTGCTGGGCGTCAGCAGCACACCTGCCATCTCGTTGTTCAGCAGGATGCCCGTCGACGGCGATATCACCTTCGAGCCGTATGGCGTGTTGATCTGCACGAACACTGCATGTCTGTGCTGCCGCCGAAACCTCCATCGCGAGAACTTCTTCGTCACAAAGATCCCGAGTGTGAAACAACACAACGGACAATTACCGTCGTCGTCATCGCCACGGCCATGCCGTTGCCGCCGACGATGCTGAAGTGGCAAGTGCCGTGGTCCTGCGGCGGCGCCCGCAGCACGTTCCATTGCCCGCCGTAGTTCTCCGGCGGCTGCGTCCTGTCGTCCTGGATGTCCGACCTCCGGACGGAAGTACCAGATTCGGCCGTCAGCATCAAACACGCTGGTCTGTCTGTCACCTGGCCTGCGGTCTCCGCGTCGTTACGCAGCCAGGGGCACATGCGCGGCTGCGATTCAGTCAATTGGCGGCTGGCTGGCCATGGCTGAGGAGCTGGAGACTTTGAATAGACAAACTTGTCAGGCTTGACAGAATGTCTTCTGAAGCAGCACTGCGCCGAGGCTTCTTCAATCACACAACTTTGGATCCCTGGAACCCACCGGAGGCCGTCGGCGTACTTGCGCGACAGAATGTCGTCCAGCAGCGCGTTCTGTTTGGTGACGTTGACGAAGGGGTTGCCCGGGTCGGGGCCCGGGTCGCCCAGATTCATCCGCAGCGCAAAGGCGTGCTTCATCGCCTGCAACAGGGCAGCAGTTTTTGCTTCAATTTGCTCAAAAGTTCGCAGCTGGCACAGAACTTTTCCGCAGCGCAGAGGCGTGCTTCATTGCCTGCTGCAGAAAGGTGTATTGACTCGACGAAGGAGTTGCAGCAGCAGGGACTGCAAGCCTCAAACCGGGAGTGTCAGCTCACAACTACCCAGTCAGCGCTGAGCAGCATAGCACGGCACGCCAATGGAGCTAGCAAAGTGGCGGGGATGCAAAACAACACATCAAAGAACTAGCACCCCCATCTCACATAACATCTGCAGTTCCTGCTGATTGTGCGAATGTGCCTGGTCTCTAGCACTAACAGTAGTGTTCAACGATCTGAGTGAACTAGTGTGGTTGATTAAATCAAGTCCTGGCTTTTCCAGATGCTTGCTTGCCCACCTCCACAAATCGGTGCGTGCCGAGGGTGCCCGCCGCCGTCAGCCGCAGCGGGAAGCCGCTGAGGATGTGCAGCGCCGCCACGATCACGGCTGCCGATGACGGGGGCGGCGGGAAGATCAACTGCGGCAAGAGCCAGAACTACACGAGTCAGAAAGGCTGCTGGGTGGCAGCGCTTGCATCGGCAATCGGGCAATGCCAACCGCCTCGTTGCTGACAGCGACGCAGTTCATGTCGCAGTGCTTGCACGCTCAGCTGAGGTTGCCGGCAGCAATGCCCGTGCTGAGACGGCCGCGCGCCACCTCTCCTGACCGGGTCTTTACACTTCACATTTTGCCCGAATGATTGTAAAGCGCCCTAAAACTTCCCAAGCGCACCTCCACACCATAGACGTGCGCCCGCATAGCAGGCTTTATTTGCGGCTGCGCCCGTGCCAGATCCTCAGCCGTCACCAGGCCACCCGCCGCCTGAATGTCCGCAGCCAGCTTTCGTCCCAGCTTGCTGGTGTGCATGACGTCTGCGCCGTGCTTGGCCGCTGCCGGCAAAACAAGCGGAGCGTGAGGCAGGAAAGTTGCGGGCGCATGTTTGGCATGAGAAAAGCATGATTGCAGATCAAACAGATCCGCTCGTGGCGACTGGTGAGCAGCTGTGGCCGACATCAGGGCACCTTCTTGCTCCTGCCTGGCCGCAACACCGCCTGCCAACTTGCAGCAGACTTGGTAGGCGCCTCTGAATGCGCAATGGGCCACGGGTTCTTTCTGCAGGTCGTCTTTTCACCCAAATGCGCTCACCTGCTTTGAGCAATTCCGCCAGCTTTGGTCGGCGGCAGCAGGTTTCGTTCACACGCGGAGGCCGCCAGGCGCCACCATCCCGTATCAAAAACGCCTCCCGCAGCAGCGGGTCTGCCAGCATCGACTGCAGCGTTATGTTTGCCGAAAGTCCTGCCACGATGTACCTGCAAGCACTCTGACACCTGTGGATCTTTGCTCGAAACGAACATGCAGCAGCTTGTCGAAACAGCATCCAAGCTGAAATGGCCATTCAAAAGTCATGCAAGTCAAATGCGATTGATCACTCTCATGTCATTGTGCAGTCCTGCAAACCGGCAGCTGGACAGCAGACGTGCACGGACGTGCCACAGCGCTGCCATGCGAGTGCCACACAGCGGCACCACCCAACTGGGAGGTCAGTGTTGTCAGCAAGGAGCGGACTGTGCGAAACTCACGGGTGCGCCGGGAAGCCGTGCTGTGCAAAGGGGATGACGGGCTCAAAGAGCTCCGCCCAGGGCAGTGAGCCGTGCCGCCGGTGCAGCGCCTCCAGGCCGCGCAGCTCCAGCGGCACCGCCACCGCCAGGCCGCCCGTTACAGCCAGCGATGCATTGCCTGCAGCATTGCACGCCAGAAGTCGACGCCGCATTCCGTCAACATGAGCAGCAATGTCCCAGGCAGCTCTGTGGCAAGGCAGCTCTGTGGCAAGGCAGCTCTGTGCCAATTACAAAATGCTGATCCTCAAAACCATGCTCAGGCATGCAGTTTGTGGACAGTGTATCAAGCATGGCATGAGGATGGATTCGAAAGAGCACAGAAGAGTTCTTAACGTGTTACCCTTGTACATCTTTTCTGTGGCGCCAGTCGGCGCATACTCCCGAGCATCAATGACCTCGGCGGTGCCATCTTTTGTCAGGACGGTAATGAACCCGCCGCCGCCGATGCCGCTGGCCATGGGGTTGAACACCCCCTCGCACAGCGCGGTCGTAACGGTGGCATCTGCCGCATTGCCGCCGCGCTTCAGGATGTCCACACCTGTGCAGACAGCGCATCACACTGCATGAGGACGGCATTGCATGCGTGAGCTCGATTGCAAGTGCACAGCAGAGGACGTGCCAAACAACAGCTTCTGGGCTGCTGGCAATGCAGCATGTTCCAGGATGCGCCAGCGTATCACTGCTGCTCACCCATCTCGCTGCAGCGACCGTGGTCGGCGGACACCGCTCCGTGCTTCCCCTTTGCAAGCCGCGGCCTGTGCTGCCAGTCATACTCTGGAATGCCTGCGCCGAAAACTACATCATTTCAAAGCATGCTGAACAGATGGCGCAGACGGACCAACAGGGTGACAATCACTTGCATGAATGCAGATGGCAGGGTGACATGTTCCGTGCAAATCAGCCTCAGCAAGAGAATACGTGTGCACCCTTGACCGGCACATGCCAGGAGCCGGGGTGGCCCTCTGGGAGGCTGGCGGCATCGGGCCGGGCAGGAGTGAGCACTACGGCGGCAAAGGCGGCGGTGAGGGCGAGTGCGGCGAAGGCGGTGAGGCCCACAACCACCCCTATGCCTGCAGCATCAGCTCACTGGGGTGACGTTGGGATGGCGTTCACCCGCGCTGAGGTCATTGTCGCGCACAGAGGTCATTGTTGTGCACATGCGGCAGTGTGCACGTCAGAAAACGTTGAAAGGCAGCGTTTGCTGCTGGCCTTGCCTGGCCACACGCTCGGCTTCCCTGCATCGCTTTGCCAAGTCCCTGCATGGGCGGTCGCTGCCGCCGTGCTTCGCCTGCATGGCCACGGAGGTCTCGCTAAGCGCGTCGATGGTGGGTTGCGTAACGTAATCGAGTTTGATTCATCGATATGCAGCAAGTCACCTGACGGCTCCTGATGGGGCCAGGAGAGGGTTGTCTGGGCTGCTCTCGATGTCCGCATCCATATCGTTGTCTGGCATCCCTTTCGCAGGCGGAGGTGGCTCAGCAACCCCCATGACGCATTCAAGATTCCATTTATGAGTCGCAGGTACGCTGTGAGGCTCACAGATTAAGTACTGGGCCATGTTCAAAACTATTAAGTTAATAACAGAAGTTGATAAGTATGTTATTATATACTAAAATTAACCTGCTTGTCTCGAAACACACCGCAAAAAGTCGCAAAAAGTCCAACGAGTCTGCTGCCAAAGTCAGATGCAAAAAGGCTAAAAAAATTCAGGAGTTCATTATCTGACGGAAGAATAACTCCACGTCCACTTGCTCTTCCGCTTTGGCCGGCGCGAGATCTGTGACTGTGGCTGCTTGCGATGTTGGCTGCACCTCTTGGCTGCCGAACACCGCCATGCTGCTGGCACTGGACAGATCGTAGTGCGTCAGCACATCCAGAGCTGCCAGCGGCAACGCCCCCCCAACCAGGGGTTGGAAGCCTT
>JAABUL010000647.1_pt1 | contig 73309 bp, 73 predicted proteins | sample 5559151 | NCBI WGS metagenome assembly JAABUL01 (sample SAMN10711876, study PRJNA513368) | rock metagenome | isolation source: Antarctica rocks | place: Antarctica: Victoria Land, Pudding Butte sud | reverse complement strand
TGCTGGAGGAGTGGAGCGAGTGAATCGTGATCTTGGTAGGTAGAACTTTGGGAGGTGGAACGGGAGGGCATTTGGGAGAGAGTGCTTGGTCGAGGTGGGGAAAGCCGGTTGTGGTACAGGTCAATGTGATGAGTACCATTGGTGCAGTGACATGCTTAACAGAGAGTGTACTGGTAGTTGTATGCAAGAAAAGTAGCAAGCAATGTTATCGCAAATTCGTAAGTTGTTCAATTTCTACTGTTGTATTCGTGATTGCTTTTGCACCACCATTTTTTCCGGCCAAATCTTTGGTTCAAGTCAGCAGGCTCCGAAACACCCCGTGTGAAGCCCACACTGACTGATGCCTCTGCTAAGTGATTATGGTCTCATTCTCCAAGACTCTGCTAATGCATGTTGTACTTTATTCATGAGGGTCTATCTTAGTATACAGAACACGACTGCTTGCAAAAGGAACGCCATGAAGGAAGGGCAACAGAACAGAAGATCGCAAGCCTCATCCCCCTCGAGTGCGCGACTGGTCAATGACTGACCGTTCCGTCCTTTGTATGTGCCTTGAAGCGCTCATGGCTTTCCCAAGGTCACAAGGGCGAAAGAGCAGGCTTTTGGCACTAACCTTCGAGTCAATCATATCAGAGTCCACCACATAACCATTTGACCTTCAGCCGAACGGCTCGATCGTCCCCTTTCGTCCCACAACAAAGGCTTACTGCGCCTTCTTCATGGGCTGCTGCCCTCCCACGTATCTCCCGATATCCGTAGCATCGTGAACCTGCCTACCCATTCCCTTCACAGTCTCCCATGCTTGCCTGCCCGCAGGGGGTGTGCTCTGGTTGGCTACCAAAGCATCTCCCCTAGCAGTCATCTGGCCGACAGCACCCTGAACAAAGCTGCTCTGGCTATACCTGGCCCTCAGAAAAACTGTATAGCCAGCCAAGAGGATCCAGCTGCCCTTTTGAAACAAAATTGCGGAGCCAAGAACACGGAACCAGAGGAATATTTCAAGGCTGGCGACGAGTGTCATAGAAGCATCGTAATATTCCTTGACGAATTTGCCGATGGTGTCAGCCATAGGAGAAGCCTTTGTAGCAGGCCGGGCGCCTGGAGAGGCGGTCGCAGCGGATTGCTGGGGTGGAGAGATGGTAGGGAGTATGTTGGTGCGGGTGTAGGTCGCAACATGGAAAACCGAGTAAACCATGAATGGTAGGAGAGCGAGAGGGATTTGGCGCCCAAACAGCCAGACAAGTGCCATGACTAGTGAAAGAGAGCTTATCAGCTATTTGTCTGCTACCGATCGAGAGGCATAAGCAACAAACCTAGATATTGCACGTTCTCATCTCCCGCAAAAGCCAAAGCACCACCCTGTGGGCGACTGCCAGCTCGTGCTCTTGCACGATAGGCTTTATAGACGACGATACCGTAGGTCGCAGCGGCGGCCACGAAAGCCGTGCGGTAGGAGTAACGGGCCCATGCGCTGTAGTAGTTGAAAGTGATGTACGAGAGCTGATGAGCAATCAGTCAAGGGTGTACTCTCAGCTAATGAGATCCGAGTTTACGTACACCATAACGGACAGAGCAAAGGAGCAGAGTTACATGTCCGAAGAACCAGGCAAACCTGCTCTCAATCGTCAATACACGTCTCGTAAGAGGATTCATCAGTCCCTGGGAATACTTGCTGCAATGTCTGGGCTAGCTTGAGAGCTCTATCCATGAGAGAGCCGGATTGCGGAGGAGGCGCCTGCAGTAGTTTTTGTCAATGCTTGCTCTTCCGGAGGGCAGGTAAACAGTGGGGGCAACCGCACCATTGCGAAGCCTTGTCAATTCTGTGCGTCTTCCAAAGCTCCAAGGCTATACAGGGCTGATGAGTGTTTGTGATAATGTGAGCAGAGTGGTGTGCACAGAAGAGAAGAAAGTGCTGGAAAGTGGACAGGTGGTTGGAGAACAGGCGGAAGTTTTTTGTGTCGCGGGAAGAAAGCTGGCTCTGGCACACAACAAGCGTCATCCTTGGCGAACCCTGACAGGCTTCACTTCCGGAAGGTCACATGAGCACCGTTGCATCGGCATTGTTCTACCATTCAGCATATCCTTCACTCACAGAATCCAGTGTTTAGAGATACGCAGCGTGTGAATGCCAGAGTACCACTCCGATGACGAAGCCGCCACAGCAGCACTGGTGAGATACGGACTTAGTTGAAGCATACATAGTTGCTCTCATAGGCTAAAGAAGAAGGAAAAATACAATTTCTGAAAGCTATGGTGACACCGCTCCACTGATCAGTCATTCCCTATCCATTAGCTTCCGACAGTGTCCTTCTGTAGAGTCTAGTACCAAGGAGATCAAGTTGGGGATATCGAGAAGTATAGAACCGCTGCATCGAAGGTCCGCTCATGCCAGTGCAAAGCCAGCTAATGCGTAGGCTAAAAGCAGGCCGAAAGTTGCTGACTACCATGTTTAACGCAGGGAGAACCCCTTCTTCTTAGTCTTCTCGTCCAACGGTCGTCCGCTTTCCACCCGTGACTTCTTCTCGTCCAACTCTGCCCGCTGCCTCTCCAATTGATCTTTCATCTCGCGATGTCTAGCGTAAAGCTCTTCTTCACTCTGCTTCAGCTTGCTCTCTTTCTCGGCGACCTTTTGCTGGAAAACCATCTTCATTTCCGATTCCATTTTGGCAAGCTTCTGCTCGTGGAGCGTACGCTCCTCTTCCTGCTTCACGGCAGGATTGACCTCTTTGAAAACACTCGCATCTTGTTGCACACCCATTCCAGTGAGCTTGTCGGAGCGGTAATTTTCGTAGAGCGCGTTGTTGGTGTGTTCTTTAAGCTCTTCCATATGGGTACGGATGAGCATTTGTCGCAGCTTGACGAAATCGCAGTGTTCCTCGTTATCAACCTCAATAACTCCCCAAGGATAGCGACGTCCACGGACTTTACGGCCCTCGGGACTGGTAACTTCTGAGTTGGCGCCGACAACAGCGAATGGGACCTTGGACATAATCTCCTGGTTTTCCGCGATCGTCTCATCATCGTCCAACTCGTATCGTGGACCCTCGAAAATCTGAATAGAGTGATGTTGGATATCGGCCAAGATCTAGCAACTCGTTAGTGCCAATTGGCTCAATCTAGAATCATTCCATTGCGTACCCTCGCCTTAAAGGACATGATCTCCTCGTCTGTCATGGTATCTGACTTGGCAATGACTGGGATCAAATTAACCTTAGTGTGCAGTCGTCGCATCACTTCAATGTCGAGTGGCTTCAACGAGTGGCCTGTAGGCTGGATGAAGTAGACACATGCATGGACTCGGTTGTCGACGATATTCATCCTGTTGACCTTGTTCTCCGCATCGAGATAGCCGTCAAAGCGCTGCTCAATATTTTCGACAATGGGCCTCCACGAGTCGTCATTGTTGACGAAGTCCCCAAAGCCTGGCGTATCGACCACTGTGAGACGTAGACGGACGCCGTTTTCTTCGATGTCGGCGCTTATCGATTGAATGGACACGGTTTTTGGAATGATTTCGAGACTAGGGCCTTTCCGCTCCTTCGGGGGATATAAAGAAGTGTTGAAGAGGGTATTAACCAGAGTGGATTTCCCGAGACCAGATTCACCTTTGATCGTCAGCATCCTGGACTCGTTTGTATATCTCGGAGCACTGACCAACGACCATGACGTTGAAGTTGAAGCCCTTGCGGACACTCTTGCGGTGCCATTGATTGGGTAGGTTGGCGAAGCCGACGTAGCCGGTAAGCTTCCTTCGCACCACATTCCTCATATCACTAGCAGCCTGTGCTGCCGCCTTGGGATCTCTAGAACTGACTGTCTGAGCTGCAATCTGTGCGCTGGGGCTCATTGGGTTCGTTCGCTCGTTGTATGGTGACGTGGGCTTGCCATTTGGGATCGGAGGACCCCCTTGTTGAGGGCTTGGAGAGGCTCTGGGTCCATTTTGTAGAGGTCCATTGGTCGCTATAGATGCTTCATTAAATATGTTTGACAACGACCCTGCAAGCTGAAGCCTTGGAGGAGTGTTTTCAGGCGTGGGGCCTCTGCTGCCTCTCATTTCGAGACAGACAACACTGCCTTTGGTGATGGAGACTCGCCGACCATCGCCAATCACAGATTCATCAGGCCCACGATAAACATCATAGTGCTGCTCGTGTAACATATTGTACTGTATAATGCTGGAATGTATGCGGGAAGAACTCGGTCTGAACGAAAATAGGACTGCTCACCCATCTTGACAGTCTCAAGAGAATGAGAAGGGATTAATCAATTGAGGAAGTAACGAATGACCTAGAGTGTAGTCCGAAGTCAGCAGGTGTTTATGATTGCGATTCCTGAGAGTAGCAGTCTCGCCCTTGGAGATGTACGCGAGTGCAACCCAGGCCGCGGCTTCCTCTTCAGTGCCTCACCTTGGTAGTCAAAATACCAGTTACGCGAGCAAAAGGTCTCCTCCAACGTATCTTTGAGCAAGCGAATGATGCCACAACCAAATGCGGGCTGGGTATCGACTTAGTTCGCAGTTTTTTTTTGGGGATGAACGTCAAGATTCTGGCAGTTAGGGGCACTTTGCTAGCGTCCTTTGGAGCAATCGACAACAGGGGTCTCAGCCTTATCATACGAGAACGTTGCACCAAACGTCGGCCTACACGAACGATTTTAACGGTAACAGTCGAGTCAACGGGTTCGTGGAGTCTGTCAAAAATGCAAGGTCCACAGAAACTTGTTTGCTTCACACGCCGGAAGCGATATCACAACTTGAAACCTCTGGACACGGCAACATGCATGAAAATGTGATACACATCGACCAATCAAGAAGCATCGCTACTCTATTTATATCATTTCTACGCTTTGTTGCTTCAGATCGGCCGCATCGAGACAAATTCATGCAGTTTTCATGGTATGGTCTACGTTTAGAAAATGCGTCAATGAGCACGCAACGTGCTCTCAGACCTGATCAAAAGTATGAGTCCGGGAGCCTGGGACGTAGATCCTAACTTGCTTGGTTGTACTCGGTCGCTGCAGTGATGGAATCTCCTCGGTTGCATAACTTGTTGCCTCGATCTCCTTTGAAAACACAACTTGCACACCCTACGGAGGTATTCGCAACTAAAGCACGAGCTATGAGCCCGGCGTTTGAGCTTCGTCCATTGAGAAGTGACAAATTGTGCGGCTATCCCTTTGTACCAGGAACAACCTGGACGATGGAGACGTTTGTGGGAGTCAAGTGAGATGATTGACGTGCCCTACTTGGTTTTGTGTCATCACGGGCTGGGCTTTCCGGACTACTGTCGTAATGATAGCGTCGAAAGAGGATCCCTTGTGGAGGTCTTCTCCTTTGGTACTGTTGTTCCATGGCATCTTGACGAGTTTGCGCATGGAGGCGCTTCAGACAGTCTGAGTCGAATGCAAAAAGTGTATCATCCTAAGAATGATGCTGTAGCAAGAGAGCGGAAGCTGGACACTGCATACAGCTACTTAACAGCGCTGTGATTCCACGACACTAATAGCAAACTAACATTTTCAGCTTCCAACCACTACAAGATCTGCTAACCTGCTTCTTAGTTGAAGGTCTTCCCAATCTCCCTCATCACTTAGACATGGAGCCAAATGTTGTTCGTTTTCCGATTTACGGCTGTGCCTCTACAAGGAGAAATATTTTGTGCTTTATACTGCTTCTAAGTCGGTGGGTCCGGTTTTTGCGAAGTCTTCCCTCCTGTACAGTCACACCGCTAACACTCGGCAAGTGATTTCGATTTTCCTGGCTGGTCGTGTTTTTCCTTCTGTATGCAATCAAGAAATCTGCCTACCCACTAGCTCACTAATATCAGATTTCTTATCATCCGAATGGGCTCTTCCTCTAGACTATCACAGTCTTTGAATGATCAAGACACGCAACATCTCTGCTATTACAGCCAATAAGAGGGAAGTATCAACTCAAGGTATCAAGACCACCACGGCGATCGCGGCCTAGTATAAGTAACGGCATGAAGATGATGTTCTTTCCACCAGAGTTGCTCAATTTTTCAGCGGTCTATGCTACGAGACTCAGGCAACGATTGCAAGGACCTATTGGGGGTCTAAAGACGTAGTGGAACCATTCCTTTACAGTGACGCTACCTTGACCATCGTGCCAGATAGCACCAAGCACACGAGTCTTGGAACGTCCACTTCCAAGTACTTCTATATCGTCGTACCCGCCGCATTGGCAAGCTCACTAGAAGCGCTCCGCTCCGTACATGTGTCAAGGAGCTGTCCTTGAAACCCGTCAGTACCTTGGTCGTCGATGGGACTTCGCCACCGTTCAAGTCAAACGTCGAGAGCTCAGCCATGGCGTCTTCAGTCTATCAACGCTCTTGCGTTGGATCAAAGGCCTAAAATGCTTTGTCTACAAGGTTAGTCGGGCGGGGACTGAACCAGACCTCTACAGCATGCGCTACAGCATGCGCTACAGCATACGCCTGCGCCTTGTCAATATCTCAAGCTATACCACCACACGCAGACTCTCACGATGAAGTATGAGTACAAAGCTCGGTTCTGGTGGCGTCCCCGAAACGGACTTTCCGTAAAGTGCATGAGACGATACATCACAACCACAGGCTACACCCTAGATAATTAGTCATAGGACCTTTGACAAACTACACACGTCTGAAACGTCTTGCCGCACCGAGCACTTCCTTGTCTTAGTTAAGGGCATGGCGAATAAGGCAGTTGGCGCTACGGTTGAAGGACACTCCCTTTATGGCAATATCGGATACAATGATTAAACCAAAGCGGCCCGTGAGATGTGAGTGGGCAGCGAAAGGGGATTTTCAGTCGCCATACCATGGGGGAAGGGGGAAAGCGTTCAATATCTATAGATGTCCTTAGTCTGAGTCTGGCTTTACTCTCACCCTCGGACATGCCCAGGGTTCTGGATTCGTTTGGAGGATTCGGTTACCGAGATGAGATCTAAGCTTATTTGTCAAGCTTCTCCTTCATCTCCAGACCCTCAATCCACTGTTCTTACTCTAGTGATCAAAGGCGTGATGACAGTAGGACAATTCCTTCATCCATCGCTTTTGGACAATGGAACGATCAATCGTGTGGGCGGCTTTTTATATGATGAGAAAGTCGACAGGTGCCATATAACCTGCAACATGTGGAGAGATTGCGAGCTTGTTTAGAAATGGTTCGGCGACTGTACACTGGTGGTGAATTGCCCGAAGACATAATACAGATGGCTGCCTAAGAGTACACAACTAAGACGCTATGTGCTCGCAAGATGTCCATCCTTACGGTCATATCGACGCCGTGCAAAATCCAATTTATCCATAAAAGTGGTCTAGTAATAATACAAGAGACGAATCAGCTTATTCGTCTTCGACCTCTTCCACGCGAGGTGCAGAATGAACATGCGTTTTCCGCTTAGTCAATTCACCCCCATTGGCATTCGGTGCTGCAGAAGCGGCACTCTCGCCCTTCTCCCCGCCTTTCTTCGATTTCTTAATTTTCTTCTTCTTGTCCTGTTCATCGACCGCAATCAGTCTCACCCCACCAACTTCAAGCTTGAAGCTTAAAGTATAGGGTGGACTCACCTCCTGCCAACCCCAGACGGGGCGGAAACTGTCAAAGAAGCCCACATCCTCAAACAGATTCGGATATAGCCATAGACCAGGCGGAACGGTGAAGACGGTCGCGCAGAAGAGTATCAGTCGGACGATCGCCATGGCGAAGAACAATCCAATCAGGCCCAAGAATGCCATACTAAGATACCACACCCCTATCCTCAATGTGACTGGCCAAAGCGGAAACATCACTACGGTCATGATCAGTAGTAATGCCCCACCTGCATACAGTTTGGTTTTCCACTGCGGTCCATCGTACAACCAGACGTAATGTAGGTCGTCGGAGATATCCTGTTGCTGTTCAATTTTGACGGTCCAAAGGCCCTTAACTCGTTTCTGTTTGGCGGGAGGAGCATGATCGTGGCCGGCATGAGGGTCTGACTTAGAGACACGGAGGGCGAGGAGCGAGAGAGGGAGGAGTTTGAAGATCTCAGCTTTGGGCGTGGCGGTGGTGATAGTGGGTAGCAGAGGGTTTTTCGAAGCGGCTTTTGTGTATGCGGGAGATTCGATGGCTCGGAGGGCACGTTTCACTGCATCCTGTCATAAATACAAATCAAAGAAGCCGAGAGGTCGCGAGTTGCTACCTCTAAACATATCCTTTCTCTGCCCGTTCAGTATACATGTTCTTGTCTTCAGATCCTGCCCTCTCAACCACTTCGCCAGCGCCAGCGCGCTTGGATCCGGCGCCCCTGGCGTGATAGGGACCTGTTGCCCTTGTTGTCCCTGCACCTGCGGCTGGCCTTGCTGTTGAACAGCTTGCTGCTGTTGGGCTTGTTGCTGCTGGCGCTGATGGTTCATAAAGGCTTCTTGTTTAAGCTTGTTGATATATTGCTCAAAGGTCATGCCGGCCTTTTGAGCATCGGCTTCGAGTTGTCTCCGCTGCTCCTGTTGTAATTGTTGGGGCGTCATTCCACGGCGCTGGGCTTCTTGGGCAATTTGTTGTTGTATCTGGGCCATTTGTTGTGGGGTGGGCTGTTGCCCTGGAGGAGGAGGGGAGGCCATAATGGATCTTGGAGCACAGGCACTTTGAGTGTATCTGAGGTTATGTCATCGAGGAAGGAGAAATCTACAATCGTACTGAGTCACCTTTCTGAGGCCACGTTGAGCCGCAAGCGGATCTCTTTATAGCCGATTATCTCCGGCAGGCCTTTCCTATGTCTCGGCGATAACCTCATATTCAGCGCGGTAGACGTTACCATAGACTGCAGGAACGGTGGAAGAACCTGGCGATATGGCCAACGTCTTGCTTGATCGTTTTTCTGGTCACTCTACGCCGTCTGGCCCCCCACCGCCAAACAGATCATTTTCACCAGGGGCTCGACGGCCAAGTCATCTAGGACCCGGAGCTGCTGCGAGGCCTGCCTTTAGCCCTCGATCTTCGTCGCTGAACGTTACCAAGCTCAATTCCTCCTCTACATCGCTGAATTCCCCGCGACTGCCTAATGGCTCCGGCCTGAAGCAGCAAGTTACACCCCCAGTCGACTTTACAGACCCGTTGGTGGTCCTCGAAGAAGTGGTTGGAAAACCAGTAATAGAGGATGGCGTTCATGGGGAGGACGCTGGGGCTGAGCAGTCATCCGAGCTCACGCAAGACATTGATTTCGCTGGGCTGAGCCTGAAAGAATTTTTGCAGGACGAAAACGAAGGAGATATAGACGAGATGGATAGTGCTACGCAGTCGGCTGAGGAATGTGAGTATGTATGCTTTCCTAGTATGGTAAGAGTATAGGTACTGAGCTAGTCTAGATGAAAGGGATAAGGATAAATTTGAGGACCTCCATAGATCGATCCTAGTATGCTACAACTCATATTGGTAAATTGTCGTTCGCGCTGATAGAAATAAAGGCTTGCGACGACGTTCTCCAATCGGTCGAGATCTCCCTGACTAACTTCCAAAAGGACTTGGGAGCTGTTTCGGCGGAGATCGAAACCCTTCAGTCACGATCTACCGCTCTGAATACGAAATTGGAAAATCGAAAGACTGTGGAGAAGCTATTAGGCCCTGCTGTGGAAGAGATCTCAATTGCGCCTGCGGTGGTCAAGAGGATCTCTGAGGGACCAATCGATAATACCTGGGTGAAGGCACTCGAGGATCTGGAGATGCGATCGAGAATAATAGACCACAAAATCAAGGGGCCTGACAGAATATTAGCAGCCTCGGATTTAAGGCCTCTACTGGAGGACCTCACGGGTTTGGTCAGAGTGTTTACGTCTCGCTACTCCCTCTGAGACTGACTGTTAGCGTAGGCTATCCAACGAATACGTGACTTCTTCGTCTCCCAGATCAAGGCTTTGCGATCGCCTAGTATCAATGCGCAGATCGTCCAGCAAAGATCTTTCCTAGCATACAAAGATATTTATGGGTTCCTAGCCAGACATCATGCTCAGCTTGCCGAGGAGATTGGCCAAGCCTATATCAACACTATGCGCTGGTACTACCTGAGTAATTTTACCCGATATAGGATGGCCCTTGACAAGATTCCTTTGAACGTCGTCGATAGCCATGATGCTATCGCGACTGATCAAGCCCGCCAGAAGGGTACACACCCTGACCTTTGCATCCTAGATACTTTGCACGTGCTGACAGAAGCCAGGTGCTCTCCTCGGCGGCTCGAAAGCCACCCAACCCGCACATGACGCCCTCGCACTTGGTCGCCGAATTGATGTCCTCAAACGGGCGTCATTTTCTGCACTCCCGGCACATGTTGCTGAAGAGTCCCGGACATCTACCTACCTTGAAAGCCCGTTTCATGCCTTCAATACTGCGCTTATAGACAATGCATCTTCCGAATATTCATTTCTGACAGCATTCTTCCCCAATGTGTCCTTTCAGACGCTCTCGCAATACTTCAACTCGATATTCTCTCCGACTTTTGCCATTGGACTTGCCTTGACCAAACAGCTCATAGTCACCACGTACGACTGCCTAGGAATCTTAATTTGTGTTAGGCTCACTCAGCATCTGGCCTTCGAGCTTCAACGGCGAAAATGTCCCGTAGCAGACGGATACATTAATGGTACCAATATGCTATTGTGGCCGCGGTTTCAAGTGGCGATGGATATGCACGTCGAATCTTTACGGCGCACAACAGCTGCACTCTCCGGAGGTGCCAGAGCAACTCTATCGCTGACGAGCTCGAATACGGATAGCAAAGGATCAACGGCTCCCCATGCTCTTACCCAGCGCTTTGGCCAATTCCTCCAAAGCATTTTAGCACTGAGCAGCAATGAAGTATATGTGCCCGGAACTGGAGAAGCAGCCATGAGTGATAGTGAACCAGTAGCCCGTAGCCTGGGACGCCTGCGGACTGAAATGCAAAATTTCCTTACCAAGGTAGCGAAGGGTCTTGCGCAGGGCAGAAGGGAAAGGTTTCTTGGAAATAATTACAGTCTTGTCCTTACTATTCTGGGTGACACTGGCGGAGATTTGGCGAAGGAGATGAGGGAGTGGTTCGAACAAATGAGGGAAAGTGTTGGAGGGGAGTGAAAGATTTCTGGGTGGAACTCACTCAGAGCATCACAAAGCGGTCCCTACCAAGCAATCAAAGCGATTATTTATCCATCCATGCTATCAATACAGTAGGCGTCGAATGACCTTAAGGATTTGAAGGACGAGATGACCGGAGGATATCCCACTAGGTTTCTCAGTGGCCTGACGGCCTTCACCCTGCACGATTGTTCGAAGTTGTTGCTCGCTATTGCCAAGACTTCATGCCAAGAGATATCCTTAGCGGCTAGGCCTAATGGGGTTCATCGACTCGACCGGGTTCTCTTGCAGCACCCGCTGGAAGACGTCAGAGAACCTGACCAGAGCAGTAGTAAAACAATGATCGGCATTGCAGTCGAATTGCTGCAGAGCTAATATTGATATTTGATGAACTCACCACTCTCTCTAAGATCTCGGAGCCGTCGTCCTTCGCTCAGCTAGATTGATCAGATTGATGCACGAGGGAGACCTTTCATGGCTTTTGCTTCAGTAACAGATGAGGGCAATTTGGGTACAAGTATGACTCAGTCTCCTACTGCAAGGTAAGAGCCGGATGACATAGCTCGTCTACCAGCCAACGATCAAGATCTCAATTGGGCAATTCACCTTGCGATGTTGATTGCAACTGTTCCCAATTTGGTGGAATACTGCATCAGGTGAACACGTGGAGGCTTGCCATACCCATATTGTGTCTTATACTGGAGGACAGTAAGTCTACCCTGCGCGGCCAGAAAAGTCGTAGGATCGCCGCGTATATTCTTCACTGGGTCGGTCCCCTCACTCAGGAGACTCCAAGAGAATTTGGGATGACTTTTTGAATTATATGTCTTCAGTCTATAATATCACCCAGAGAAGCTTATACCAGCTGTTTGGTTAATTGAACGTCCTCCAATAGTCTCGCACCTATCGTTCTAAGTTCTGACACGCATGATCAGGCTTCGAGGGCAGAGACTTTTGCTGAATTGGTTTCAATTCGAGGGCTCCATTTTGGATTCGTGCAATGAGGTGTCGCTCTCCTCTTGCTCGCTATGACTCTCAGTCTAAAAAATAGCAGATTGGACTTTGGGTGTGTCTAGAAGGGGTTTGCTGTGTGCGCGCAGCTCCGGTAATGGTCCCCAAGATTACTGTTACGTTCGGCCTTCAGTGTAGTCGAGAAGCTGCACACTTTTACTTACCTAAGGATGAGGGTATTGGATACGTAGATCCAGCAAGTGGGAAGAAACCGTGATGGGAAAGTTCCCGAAGGTGAAAGTTGACTCGAACCTCAACGACCCCTTTCTTTCCGACATATCCTCCGTCAAATAAATTGGTAACAGTATGTGTACAACGGTGTGATGCCCATACTCCTCTGCACCATACCGTGGGCATAACCGTTCTTCGAGCAGATGGAGTATGTCGAAGGTGTGGCAAAGTCGTTCGCCATTCGTAAGTGATGTCAGAAACTCGATTCGTCGAAAACATGGGACGAGTTTACCGCTGGCATATTAGCTTAGAGGCATTCCTAGAATTGCCTGCGAGCGTTGCTTGTAACTAGGAGGCTCGAGAGAAGACACTAAGTATGATGATCACTTAGATGGAAGCGACAGTCATATTTAAGGGAAGCAAGTGAAGTGAGCTGAGGTACAGTGAAGTGAGTTTTGTGATGACCCCATCCTAACCACCCTCGCGCTATCTGATGACCTAATCTCATTATCTTTTTCTTCTAGGAGACAACTCTATGAAGAGCTTGTTGATGGCAAACCGGAAGACTAGTGAGATACCCAAGACGGACCGTCACCCTCTACACTGATTCAGCGAACGTTGACCACTTCTGGCAAGTCTCAAGACTGAAAAATCTATGGCAACCTCAGGCCAAAGCCAGCACAAGTCCTCGGTCGTACGATATAACCGACTGATGCAATTCAGAAAGGCCATGATGGACAATGATAAAGACCTAGCGAGACTCGATCTCGACATCGCTAATGCTTTTAACCCCGATTCTTCGGAGGAGATTGACAAGCGTCTTGACAGAGTGAAAGAATTGTCTGCTATTAGAAAAGAAATGATAGCTATGAAGCTAAACAAAGTAAATTTCAGAGGCAGCGTTTCGAGAATCTTCAGCTCAGAAGGCTATGTAACGTACGACGACGATATGGCTAGATGGAAGGAGTTGAAGGAGATTCGGGAGCAGATGGTCGAGTTACACATAGACACTACGGTCATTGACAAACGAATGATGAATGTCTTCGAGGTACGCAATCCAATCCCTCTCATTGTATCACAGACAATTGCTGACATCTACAGGCTCCAGCTCTGATGCAGCCGAGCTCTCCCTATCTTGCCACTCCCGCTCAGAGCCCTTCAGCAGTCTTGTCTCTACGAAAGAGAGCCGCTTGTGCAGAGCTGGAGCCTGCATCTGGGATGAAGAGGCAGGCTGTCGGGCAAAATGGACTCGCTATTCCTGTTCCAACAGCCGAAAAGCCAGAGTTCTGGGCTTTGGGGAAAGATTCAAATTGGGTGATCGGCGTCCAAACCGTCTGCATGGGAGATGCATTCTACCACGTTGGCCCTGAACACATGGCGTCGCTACAGCCAGATATCAAAACTCAAACGATCCAGGTTTATCGATCTCAGCCACAATCATATTTATTTCACGCCTCTCAGTCCTGGATATCCGCGACCAAACTACATTCCGCTCTATTCTTCTCGCCGAAGTCAGTGAGCAGGGTGATCAAAGCCCGCGAATCTTCGAAAGCTCGCATTGTACTACGCGATGACAATGGCGAAGGAGAGATTATTGACGTCACCTTCCTTGATCATTCCGGGGTTTTGGAATTCGTCCGCAAGCTAGGCGAAGTCGGTAATGTTTGCGTTGAGGAGATAGCGAGGTATGACATCCAACATTCAGCAATATTATTGTGATTTGAAAACCTTTTCAGCTGACAAGCTCCCTCAATATAGCAGTCAGATGAATGAGATGTTTGCGAACAACAGACTCAGAAAGAAGAAGTTTCTCATCTAGACTAGAAATTGGAGGCTACTGTAGCAGAATTCTGTGGTCTTATAGAGGCAGGTCGTTGTGGTATTATGGTAGCAACAAGTTGTAGTATCTTATTATGCGGTGGTCACGAGTGTTCAGAGCCTGGAATGAACAAGAAGGTATGACTACATATCATACATGCTGAGTTGCAGTACACCAACGGCCTTTACTTGCACTAGCTCAAGGAAAATGCAGAACAATCTGGTAGGTATATGGCTCATCCTCAGGTATATAGCGATCCTAGACCTTGACTTGTTAGCTTCCCTTGCGATGTCTCGCAATCATTGGTTAAATGAGCAGAGGCGAGATAAAACAGCGAGAGCAATTTGAATTGGCCCAAATCTTTGTTCGTTTCACTAACATACTGATTGATAGGGCGCTAGCACCTAAGGGACTGAAACCTGTTTTCATTTACGTTGCATATACCACTTCTCTTCAATTACAAATTCGAAGGTGCTTCAATGCTGATATTCAGGGTTGTCACTCTGCGTGACTAATCATTCGCAGTGAACACAGCGTCGCAGAACGAGTGATGCCAGGAATTTAGCCATTGGTAGCCCCACTCAACAAAACATCAGGAGCCGCACGAGCTGTAATCGCACCATGACCCAGTGTTACATCGTCGTCACCATACAGCACCTTGAACCCAATCGCCTGCGGACGCTTCCCAATCACCATGTAGAGCTGCAAGCCTAGTATCATAGTCCTCAGCTGGTCATACGTCAAGTAGCCCAGCGGGGCTCTGAAAACCTTCAAGAACCGAAGCTCTACCCCTGGCATTGTACTGACGTATTCCTGTCCGGAGGAAGGCGTGTCCTTGCCGAATTTATATATGTCTGCGTCGAATTCGATCGCAGCGAAGATGACCAGTTTTGTCAATGCACGGGTTGGGCAATCGTGCGGTGGGTTTGTGAGGTTTTGGATGACTAGCTTCATGTCGGAAGCGGGAATTTGGAACGCAACTGTGGTTCTACGACGGGTGTCAGTTGTTGTTGGTCCAGATTATAAGCGTTCGGAAACGCTTACATTGGATGCGATACATTCAACGCGGGCAGTCCTTGTGCAGTGGATAGTTGAAGTTCCCTCTTAGATGTTGAAAGAGAGGTTGCGGATGTCGAGTTTAACGTGGAGATCAATGGCGTGACTTCAAGTAAAGGCTTTCGACCAGGACGATCAGTCTCCACAATAGCTCCCCAGCCAAGCAGGGGTTTCACGTCCACCTTGCGATCATGAATTTCAAAAAACGTGTATCCATATCCGAGCTGGTCTACAAGGACGATCCACAATCCATCTATCACGGTCTTCAACTGGCCCCAGGTCAGATTTCTGGCCATCGAACTCCATACTATCAATCGCGTATACGGTTTGTCTCCGGTCCCGTAGTCGAAAATGAAATCCACAGGACTATTTTCGCCGAATATGGAGATTTTGCGCGCAACCCATGCGTCTGAGGTGAGGAGGATTGCTTCAGCTGAGTCTGGTTGCACAGCTGCCCTTTTTCGGAGCACAAGTATCAATTGACTGCCAGGAATACGAAAAATCTTACGATCCGGTGTAGCCGCGCCCAGATCCACAGCTCTTTCGGCAATGGAATTCGATATGCTGGAGGGCGAAGTCCCTCGCAATTGCTTTTTGAAAAATCCTGATGGCTTCCCAGTGTTACCCCAGCCGATACGCGAGTGTATGTCCAGCTTTTCCGAGTGGAGGATTTCGAAGTGGTACGAGTAGAACCTTTTGCCTTGGACTTGAAAAAGCTGTAGTCCTCGGATGACTGTTCTCAGCTGAGCCCAGGTCAGAAAGCCAACCGAGGGCCAGATGTCGAGCTCTACGTTCCCTGCGAGATCGTGTCCGAGCGGTACGAGATAGCAATCAGCGATTTCACCGTGTTCGGTGATGTTGTCAGCAACGAAGGCACCAGCGATGTCCAGAACAGCTTGTAACGATATCGGATCTAGGCCTCGTCCCCTTTGAAGGACGAGTGTCAGTGTACTATTGGGAATCGGAAATGTGGTACAACTATGGAGGTCAATTTGAGTATCTGACTTAATACAGGTCAGCGGAGACTCACCACGATGAGGAAACGGTCATGGAAGCATTCTGGGCCAATGGATCCTGGGTCTGTGTGATGGAGGGAAGACTGGGGTTCTGAACAAACAAAGCCCTAGCAAACACGGAGAACTGAATGGCACAAAGGCATGCAAGGACCTTCTGGACGCAAAACATCGAGCCAAGAAAGGAAAGCCGAAACAAGGGATTTCGTAAAGTGCCAGAAGACTTTCTTTGATATGCAGCAGGCGCAAAGAGGATCTGAGGAAGAAAAGTACTTTTCATTGACCATGCGCCACTCGCGCGATGCGACAACCGTCATTTCAATGCAATCAGACCTTGGGACTGGTCGGCTCACCATCTACGCCAACGATACTTCTCACACTCACCGACTTGGTGCTGATTACCGCAAAGCGGTATCATGAATGCAAGATCCACGGATAAGAATGCGGCAACCGCATGTTATCAGACACAACACACTGATGGCTTCAGAGCGTGACAGGAACAAGCAAAAAGGCTGTATGGTAACGCAGCTCGCCCTATCACCAAAGATGTGCTCTATTCGGCCTCCACGGTCGCAGTGGTATAGTCATAAAATTATGTGATCAGCCATGGGATGAAGACATGGTTGAATGCATATCTGCCACAGAAACGCTTATTGCACGGGAAACATGCAGTGGGGATAGAGTAGTTGTACAGCAATGGCATCTCAAGCGCCATTCTTCCTGGCAGAAGTATGTTGTAAATTTACTAGAGTAAGAGTGAAGTAGATCCTCAGATTTGGGGGTGGCCTGTGCACGAACTAGCTTGGATATTTAGCTCGATGTCAGGGGTTCGCCGATCTACTACTTTAAAATTACATTACTACTTTATCGTGGGGTGCCCATGTCGACCTTGAAATTACAGGCAGCCGCGGGGCCACATTCAGCCTTTATATTTAAGATGTGGTAGGGCTAGACCAGGACAGGGTGAGCAGCACCTTGGTGAGATTGAGATCGTGATTGTCGCAGGGAGGGGGCGGCGACCGGGGAGCGCCGTTCATGCAAAGCCTGGACTTTGCTGCCGTCACTCATTTCACCAACCCGATCCCTTGACTTCCGCGCCGCCCCCTTCTGCAGTCTCTACAGAACCTGTCCTTCGAATCCACATTCTTTGAGACTTTTGAAGGAGATAGCGGTCACGTTGACACAGTGTCTCGACCATCCGCGGACCCTCCTTTCCGTTTCAGCTTGTACTCTATGCCGCATTCCTGCCACGTTTGAACCCTCACCATCGTCCATCTCATCCAAGCGCTGCTGGTATGTTGTAGATGAGCAGCACTTCACCTCGCAATTTGACGCCTTCTCCCTTGATCCTGTTGAAGATCTCGGCGTTTTTTTAAACAGCATAAGCTATCAGACATCTACATTGCTGATATACGTTCACCTTCCGAGGTCTGCTCTCTTTGCATGTGGAAGCCATCGTTGACCGAGGACTTGAGGACAATGCTTTTGCGCGATTTGAGCCCTATGCTTGAGCACCTGACCTGAATATTAAGGACTTTTCTGAGGAGAATTTCGGCCCTGGCGGCCACTACGATCGCTACGAAAACCTACAAAGCTATGGACTCAGCTCAAGATTTCCCCAGAGATCAATCCAGAGGCGTACGACTGCCGCCTCTACAGACTTCTTTTGACAAGCAAGTATCCCACCGACCCCACCGTACAGCGCCTGCGGTCAAATTTCCAGATGAACAACCCTTTGGCGGTTTTCCTTGCGAACGGCCATGCGAGCTACGGGAAAATCACATTTCACCTGCTCCTGATACCAGAGCAGTGAACCTGAAGAGGCGGACATCTAGGTTTGGGCTGGCAGGTCTTTTCAGCAGGTCCAGAGCGCCAGGTCACGAAGGGAAGCAGGAGAGACTGGCCATACCTTTGGAAGGAGACGAAGGTCTGGAGAGGCTACAGACAGGAGACAATGAAGCATCACAACAGATTGGACAAATATCTGTCTCGGAAGAGATTGACGCCCTTCCTTCGATAGGGTCTCCAGCTACATACTCACGACACCGAACCTCGAAGCCGAATCTGAAGACCAAGTCATCATTTAAAAAGGAGATCAGTATCAAAACGTGGGATCCCCCTCCCTTGTTTCAAGCCTATCCCCAAGCTGTCAAACACGCTACGTTGCGTGCTCCAAGCCTCCCTGCAGAATCCATTATTCGCCTCCATGCCAACAGAAGCCATGGTATGAAGCCAAGATCGGACTCATTCACCCCGGATCCTTACCCGTCAAGAGATCCAAAAGAAAAAAGGCTGAAAAGGAATAACGCGGCGGCTCCGCTATCCAAGGGGGACTGGACCCGCAAGATATTTGTGCTGGTGACATCAGGGTATTTTCTACAATATGCTGGAGACGGCTCCTTTGATAGGTTCCCGGAGAAGATTATGCCCCTAACCAAGGAGTCCGCAGCCTTCGCAAGTGATGTGATTCCAGGCCAACCTTATGTTCTGCAAGTCTCTCAAGTATCTGATGACCAAGGCACTCTAGACAAGGATGCTTCAAGGTCAGTGCTCAAGAAGCTGGGTCTCCGCAGTGAGATGAGGCGATCCACATCAACGTTCTTGCTTGTTTTGGAGTGTCCGGATGAGATGAACACCTGGCTTGTGGCCGTAAGAAGAGAAATACAAGCTATAGGCGGGAAAGAGTATAATGCAGATGAATTCCGTAGACACCTCATCGAAGAGCCAATTCCACAGTTACAGCAGAAACCAAGTCAACGATATTTGGTCAAAAGAGATCCAAATCGATTCTCCGAGAAACCGCCCGCTCCGCCCTCCCACCATGACCGAACAAATACCGGGGGACTGGCAGAATTACCGAGAGAAAATGTTGAAACATCAATCCCAGCTGCTGTGAAAAGGCAGTCATTGGCCACGCAGAGATCTATAGAGTCACGCTCTGTTTCAAACGCCACGGCATCTATCAATCAGATCTATCTCGATCGCCTAAGAGAGAGTCATAGACAGTCGTATGCATCTACTGCCGCAAAAACGACCTCAACGTCTCGAGGATCATCGCCCAAGCTTTCCCCCGAGAGACTGATCTCGGAAGTGCCCGATTTGTCTTGCGAGTTCGTCGAAAGCCAGCTAACGCCTTCTACATACCCCGGATCAGCACATGGCTTGATGCACAAAGGGTCCAGCGCAAATGCTAGTCACCGAATGCCAGTGCATAAATCGTCACTACAGGAATCTTCTCTTTACACACCGCAGCACAGACGGACCTCATCCCCTACCACACCCAATTTCAGCAGCCCTACGTTAACCAAGCGATATTCGACCTCGCCTGCGTTGTCATCGACGACATTGACAACGCGAGGTCCACCAATTACCCTTCATCATAACCCATCTTCTCCGCCTGCTGTCATGGAGGAAGGTAGTATGACCGAGAAGAGGACTTCTACTATAGGCGAGCTCCAACATCTTCGAAACCCAAGCCCTCAAGGCGCTGGGAGGATTGCGTCAGTAGAGAACGATACCTTCTCAATGCCCCCACATCCATCAGGCTCATGTAACCCTCCTCCCTCCTCAGAAGGGGAAAAGCGATTTTCTCGCCGGTTATCCTCGCTAGAATACTCACGGGGCATTTCTCCACTTCAATTGGCTAGGCAATCGCCGTCACCCCATCCACCACCAACAGCAGCGTTGCCCGCCCTGCCTCGGTCAGTCTCGCCATATCGTGCTTCGTTGATACCACCTCATATCACAGCTCTACCCCCCATACCATTAGCGTCGAAGCGAGCACGCTACTCTATGCTACCACCGCCAACAACGTCTTCGCCAGCTGTTTCAGTCTCCGAACCATCATCGTACCTTGCTGACCCATCGCCTCCGGTGAAAGCTATACCCACTTCTCCTGCGCCTAAACCGGCTTCGCACGTGTCTTTGGCAGCGCCAACTGTGAGCGTCGTGCAACCTGTTTCTGGAGACGCGGCAACAATTCGTCCATCCCTGACTCATGGGCCAGCTCAAGGTGCCGCAAAGGTAAGTTGCACGGAACATCGAATGCCACATGGCCCTGTCCACATGGAAGTACGGAGTGATGGTATAGCAGACCAGCCGCCTATCCAATCGCCTCAGACAGGACTCAAGACGGCGTTCAGATTCGAAGGTCTGACACCTCCATTGGATGACGCGCCACCAAAGCTGACTTGCGAACCACCGCGGCCACATCCACAGCAAGATGCTCAAGGGGGCAGAAGCATATCGCGGGTTGGGCGAGAGCCACCCCCGGTCTTATCACCTGTAACGAGCCCGAGCCCGAGGACTGTAATGCCAATTCCGTCGCGTGCAGATAGCTACTTTGACAGGGCTGCCCCACACCCTTTCATTCCACCAATCCGCGTATCTGAGAGAAAGTTTCGCGGGTCTTTGGATGGACCGTGGAATCCCTCTTACGGAAGTCCGCAGAGGACATTTCTGGATTTGAGCGTTATGTGATACCGTATTCTGTACATAAGGTTAGAATCATTGTATGATAACTACTATGAGTGGGACTGTTTCACATACGGAAGTGGGGATGTTCTATGGTTATACTGCGTGCTACCTTTTGCGAGATTCGGATGTTACCTGGTGCTTATGATGGAACGACGGTGTTGCCGGAGTGAGCGGTATCCAGGGCGTTCAGGATGAGGAGATTTAGATACCCGTGCACACATCACCAAATGGACGTGTCTTTGCTGTACTTTGGCTCATGAGTTCCCCCACTCGCCTGAAAGTAACAAACACGACATGAACCAATCAGAGGATCATGAAACCGCGCGAGCGGATCGGTCCGTGCTCTAGTGGCTTGCGTCAGATCGAACATTTCGATCTGATGATCTTCAGACGACCATCATCCTTATTTACGCCCCACCTAATACGTCCAGCATCGTCCGTACTCCTCGAGCTCAGAGCGCGGCCTGAGTTTCAGCCTCTTCAACATGCCCGACATCGACTCCCTCCCTCCACCATACTCACCACCTCGCACAGACGGTAATGGCAATCAACCCACGCCCTCACCGCGAGCCTCTACTCCTTCCCTTGCAGCAGCCGCCACGATGAACAATGCAAGTCTGCAACATGACCCCTCTCGCCGCTCATCCCTCGTCTCAACCCGGCCTCCCGCCCGTTCGCCACAGTTCGGGCAATATGAGCGACGTAGATCAAGCGTGATTCTTAGCAATTTTGACCCTGCCCTTCCAGGTCCTGGTGAGCTACAAACTGGTGATCTACGACTGCAGACCAGCGATATACGACAGCCCATCACGTTTGCTCCCCGTACCTCTAGCCCTCATGGCTATGGCTCCCCACCTCGGTACCGCGATCGAACTCCCAGCTTGGGAGAGATCCATCAAGAACTGGAGCAAGAACAAGAGTTCCGCGTGGTATGACCTTTCTTTGCTAGGATCCTTAATCTCTGTTAATCGTGCTAAATGGTGTTTTTCGACTCTTTAGAACCGCCTCCTGCTACAGATCCGTGATAGCCAAGCTCAACTTCAAGCGATCCGCGAATCGGTTGCCTCGAGCTCTCAGATTGATACCCCAGCTACCGGACAAATCACGCCTCCTAACGAACGCATAGTCTACACGTATCCACCGGCGGACCACCCATCGAACTTTCCTCCAGGAACACAAATCCCACGCCCCACGTCACCCGTCCTTCGTGGGTCCCGCGAGTTGTCCCGCCAGTCCTCCCGCCGTTCACAGACACCCAGTCGTACAGGGTCCCCTTCCTTCCGCAGCCGCCCTACCTCGGCTGGCCTGTTTGCACAAGGCGACGAATTTTTCTATAGCGGTCCCGGTGGTTCGGTGACCGATTCGAACGACTACTATCGGGCAGAGACACAGAACTTGACAAGAGAGAACCAAATGCTGAGGCAGAGAATTCGAGAGCTTGGTATGCTTGTTGCCTGCGTTTGACGAGTAAATAGCTGACGATGGAAGAACGTCAGCTCAGTGACGGCACCATCACTACTACCAACAGCCCAATCATCGGCTCTAATCTATCAAGTCCTCCTATGGCAGCGGGAGACAGCCAAGATATCTTGGCCAATGAGGACCCCGACAAGGAGGACTAGTCTTCGGCAGAGTGCGGTGTTCAAGGACAGCACTTCAGTGGTCTTCATCGAATGTCATGGACATATTTCACTCATGAGCTAGCTTCTGCCTTGGGTTGTGAAGACGAACAAAGCTCAATGCGAGAGTCATTCTTTCCATTTTTGAGGAGGTGATATCAATGGATATTCGATGGGCGTTTGGGGACGACGGTATACCCCCAAGCAAGTCTCCGGGATCGAGGCTTCGCAGCGGTCAATTGTACGGGCGCAGAGATGTATCACTATGCCAAATCTATTCATTTCCATGAACCGCTTTACCCTATGCTTGACAACGGTGTTGATCGAGTTGAATGATGCAGTTGCTCGGGACAAGTGGGGCAGCTGGGAACGCGAGCCACGCGCTGAACTCAAATTGGCGAGAACGACTGACCGTGTCCGCGACCTTCTTCTCTCCAACCACCAACCTCCTCTAGGTTCATGCTACCGACCCCTTCTAATGCCTGATGGCTCCTCTGGTGCTTGCAATTGAACATGTCTAACACCCTCTGATCCTCGTGCATCAATATTATACCCAATATCAGAAAGGCCCTTCTCTCACGTTCTTGCATGAACCCGCATATTCAAGCAAAAATGGCCTCTTCTCCGCAACACGTTCCACTTCCAGTTTCTCCGGTAGCTGGTGTAAAGCGTCCAGCGCCTTCCCTATTACCAGCCTTCGAGCCTTTCTCCTCGTCACCCCAATTACCTCGCCCTGCAAAACGCCTGGCCCACGCGTCTCCGTCCAAGGCCTCGGCCACCAGAGAACGTTTTTACCCAACACCAGTACCTACATCCTCTACCATAATACCTTCGTCCTCTCCTACGAAGGCACCACATACGCGTCGTCCGGTTCTTTCACGGATACTGTCCACCTTCTCGGAGCGGGCTCCATTGTCCACCGTACCTTCAATTAAACTCTCGGAGCATGGAGAGCCAACACTGATGGGCCGCTCCAGCAACTCGTCACATTACCAGCTTTCGACCAACAAACTAATCTCTCGCGTACACGTACGAGCGGTTTACATTGCGGCTGACCCACCAGGCTCCAAGAAAGTGCAAGTGGAATGCATGGGCTGGAACGGTGTTAAAGTCCACTGTCAGGGCAAGGCGTGGGAGCTTATGAAGGGGGATACCTTCACGTCTGAAACTGAAGATGCGGATATTATGGTGGACGTGCAAGACGCACGTGTCTTGTTGACTTGGCCAAAACAATTCGAGAATAAGATCGCTACGCCCACAGATACGGATTCTACATGGGATAGTGAAAATTCCCCAGAGCGTGCTGCCGCAGCTGCACGGTCGAGGCCTCCATACACAAGTCCGCTCCGGCAACAGCATCGATTGCAGTCGCCTGTGTCTCCCTCCCCTGCTGTACAGGCCACCCATGCTGCCCCATCTGGCCATTTCGCGTCCGATCCTCCAGTCGCGGTACCAGTTCAGGTCTACGAAGACGAACCGTCCGATGGAGAGAAGGAGGAAGCAGGAGCTACTCAAGCTTCGACTCAAATCTCGTCGCAGCCTTTTGGTAACATCCTACAGGAATTGCAATCTAGCCCTCCTCATGACTTCTCGGACAATGATGAGGAGAATGACCCTATCATAACCTCTTTCGGCCCCTACGGCGCCAATCTTGGAGCCCGTATGGAGTCATTCACCACACAAGCCTCGCCCCACCGCTTCCCTCTCAATCCGCTCAAAGAAGAGAGTATATCTCCTCAGCGAGGGCCGCAAGCCGGTACTGCGTCCAAGCGTCGACGCCACAATTCAGATCATGATGTCTCCGAATCTTTTCACGGTGGAGAAGAGAAGGACCCCATCACAAAGCACGTGATCAGCCAGCTTGTTTATTCGCGTCTCTCGTCCACGCCGCTGTCAACACTGATGCAAAATCTTCCTGCCCATCTGACAGCCATGTCTTCATCCACCACATCTTCAACGGTGAACAACAACACCAATTCCTTGACCGCCCAACAGCTTAGAGCGTTACTTGAGAGCGCACCCTGCGTAGGTACTGTAGAACGTGAGGGCAAGGATGCCGCCGGAAAACGGCTGGAGAGCGAGTACTATTACAAACCCGAGTTTGACACGGATGAGGAGAGGAGGGAGATGGTAGAGGGACTGGGTGGGAGGGGGTTGAGAAATTGTCGAAAGAGTCACAAAGTAAGATCATTTGAGGATTTGCTCCTGTCGATAGGGAACTCTGCTAACCAGGTACGCAGCAATACTATTGGCGCAAGCCCAAGTAGCATTGAATGTTAGCATATCAGCAAGAACGCGTGCGCTGCTGCCTTTCACGAGATGTGAGTAGTCGAGGGTGAGGAAATCTTGTATGCAAAGGTCTGCGATGTATGCTTCATGTTCTATTCCCCCCTGTCTGAAGTCCGAGGACTGCGAGATACCAATTTTTGCTGATTGTCAGGATACCTTGATGTCTGCATAGCGAGGAGTGTGCTTTTTTCCCTTTTCTTCTGGAAACATGCATGGGTGATTGGGCCTGGCGTGCCTCGAACGCTAGATAGGATAAATGCATGCCCTTTTACCCAAGTTCCCTTTCCGTTGATGGTTTGAATGTGTAAATCTGCGAGCTCCTGTTCCTGGTGTGCGGTACCAACATTTTGCTTTCCTCGTGCATTGTCTGAGTAACGATCCTACATAACCCAAAACTCAACTATCAGTAAGTTCTTCGCTATTACCCTCTCTCACAACGAGCATCGACTTCTATCCCATTTCCTACTGAGTAGCTACATTCTTTGCTTATCGCCAAGGGGATCTACTATAAGTACATGGTCGTATGGTCATGGGATAGAGAATCTGCGAAGCAGTCTTCTTCAGTGAATGATCTATCAGCATCATATATCTCCCCCCCTCTTCGGTCGTGGGGATATTGTGTTGTTTGTTTGATATCGTATCTGGCGATAGGGTCTTATGCACTACGGCATGGGTTTTGATATTGCGTTGAGGTGGGGGAAGTAGGATTTTTGCTGTGGGGGTTGCGGTTGGTATTAGTGAGGAGGGGCTGGGATTAGGTGTTGTGATTGGAAAGGTGGGTGGATGGTTGGTAGGCTCCGGCTGTTTTTTCTGGATGGAGGCGTTGTGCTTGTATGGGTACTGGCGTTGTGGTAGGAGGAGTGTTTGCGTGCTGAGATCGGATTAGGGTATTGAATGAAGAGGAATAGGTTTTGGCTGGGTATGGGCGTGGTTTGCTTTGTCGACTGTATTGTGGATGGTTGGGCGAGGTGGTCATGGCGAGAGGGGGGGGGAGGGTGGGTGGGTGGAGAGGTTCGTTGGGGTGGTTGAGGTTGGGGGGGGAGGGTGGGATGAATGGGATTGCGAGGGTGGAAGGAGAGAGTGAATGTTGGTGATGAAAAATTGTCTTCGTGGTTGAGAGAATATGATATTGACAAGGATGTATAGTTGGTGATGTTTGTCATTTACTCAGCTAGATTAGTATTGCAATCTGCTTCCCTTCTTCCCTCCCCATTCTCGGCCGGAGAACGGAGAAATCGATTGGCTACTTTGCTCAACAGAACAGATTCTATGTAACAGACCACGCCCGGAACTTAGACCCAGCCCTGAACCCAGCCTTGGATGAATACAAACACCGCTACGAGTCCAAGATCCGTGAAACCTTTGAGAATGGCTGCATTGGTTTCTTAGCCGAGCTGCAAGAGGAGCAGGAGCTGAAAGTGAAGGGCTTTCCATCGGGTGATCACTTATCCATAAATTTGATGCCGCTGAGCCAACCTAATGCGACGAGCATCCAAAGCATTAAGAACGTGGAAACTGTCTTCGGAGTGCGTCGTTGCTATAACCAGGAGACTGACGAATCCAGCATTTCTATCTGGGATAAGCAGCAAAAACGTGTCATTATCAACCAGTCCGTGATCGATCAAGGGTTATCAGTCGGACCCCTTCCAGAGTTCGCAATCGTAGACTTCGCCGGACACAATTTGTTCTGGTGGGGTTCATGGCAAGGAGTGGACGACGTACTATACGCGGAGCAAGATGCCAGAACACAAGTGAAGGATATGCAGCAGGACGGAGACAACGTCAGGAGTGCACAGAAACGCCGAACTTTCGCAGAACAAACCGTTGCCCTCGGATTTCGATGTGGCTCACATTCAAACAGACATGAGGGCTGCAAGCCGAGCGAAAGGAGCCTCAAGGGACTAAGAGACGGCTGGGTGTGACGTCAGGTCTTGTATTGTGAGGACGCCCCTTTCGAGCGTTGCAGCGTTCGACGTTACAGAAACTATTCTTGTACTTGATGAAATTTTGTTGCTCACGTTGTGTTGACCTACAGTCTTTATGATATCGAGTCAATAGCCATGCTTAGCTAACTCGCTCTCCGTCCACTCCCACAGTTCTTCGGCCAATCCCTGATCCTGCGAGTACTTCGATCCAGGGTTTTCAATGGCGGTGGGAACATAGTACTGTCCGCTCTTCACTTTTGAGCTCGTAGCAGCAAAAAGCTGCGTGAGGGCGCCTTGTTGCGATGTTTTCAAAAACAGTAGGACAGGGCGAAGAATAAACGCAAGCCACGGATGAGAATTTTGGAAACCAAGAGATAGCCCAGTGTCGACACCACCTGGATGCACGGCCGCACTTTTGATGGCAGGGTAGCGCCGGGCAAGTTCACGAGTAAAGAGGACGTTAGCCAACTTCGAATGGCCATAGCGTACCCATGTATTGTAGGAACTCATGTCAGTGGTGGCTTCCTTGAGCGCGAGTCCGCTCTTTGGTGCCAGTCCATGTCCGTCCGAGCTAACATTGATTATACGAGCGTCGCCTTTCTCATCAGCAGTTCGCTGGAGGATTGGTAAGAGAAGCTTGGTGAGCAAGGCATGTCCAATATGGTTCGTGCCGAATTGAATTTCGTAACCGTGTTGTGTGGTAGATGGGGGCAGAGCCATCACGCCAGCATTGTTCATCAGCACGTCCAATCTATTTGAGGCTGCACTGAATGTATCCGCGGCTTTCTTGACGGACTCAAGAGAGGCAAGATCAAGTTCGAGAAATGTGATATCAGCGCTTGGGACCTCCTCCTTGATCTTTGCGATAGCAGCCTCAGCTTTGGATGCCGTTCGAGCGCCCATGTAGACATGAGCGTTATGTTTTGCGAGCTGGTAGACGCTTGCAGCACCGAGTCCGTTGTTCCCTAGGCTATAGTCAATCCAATATAGTCCGGATCAAGTACACTCGTAAGAATTCCTAATGCATCGATTTTTAGATGGTATGTAGAAGTAGAAGTATAAGTAGATTAGCCTGTAGATCCCATACCTCCTGTCACGAGAACGACCTTTCCCGTCAAGTCGGGGATATCCGTATCGGCGTTGAAATTGCTAGAGCCAAACATTGTGTTTCGGGAATATATGATCGACTCTGATAGTTAGGAGAGTAGGCGATGCTCAAATGATACAATCCAGGAGGCCGAGAGGTGAAAGGACTGCCCAAAACTTCAAGTCCTGACCTACTGTATTATAGTGATTGCTAATCGGAATCCCACGTTGCCGAGGCAGGAATGACTGGGAACGGGAAGACACCACGAGACCAAACAGCTGATCAGTAGTACAGCGTATCAATACTGGACTCTGTAGTAATCCCGTACTCAATAAGGCATGACTGTGCTTGACGGAAGCTGGCCAGCTAGGCCTCATCCAGAAGCCCTCGAAAGTGTTGATACTCCCACCACCAGTCTAACCCGATGTGAGCAGCGCTAGCGCGCCCCGCCAAAACGCACTTTGGCTTCTCGATCATCCACAGCAAGATTCCTTAAGGCGCAAATCCCACTTCCACCATTTGCCTGCCTTTGCCTTTCAATCAGTACTTCTATAATCTTTGTTCATTCGCTCCTTCCTTCTAGCTACACCGTTCTCTAATCATGGCGGACGATGCGCAGGTATGTAAAAGCGTACTCTTCGTCCCCCCGCTAGACCGCTGCACGAGTCCATTCACTCTCCTTCTTGGCCGCCTTTGCTAAGCAACTTCTTTCACAGCATGAGCACACCTTTGAGAGCGCCGACGCCGGCGCCTCGACCACCTATCCGATGCAGTGCTCTGCTCTCCGTAAGAACGGCTTCGTGGTCATCAAGTCTCGCCCTTGCAAGATCGTTGAGATGAGTACCTCGAAGACCGGCAAACACGGTCACGCCAAGGTCCACCTCGTTGCCATTGACATCTTCACCGGCAAGAAGCTCGAAGATCTTTGCCCTTCCACCCACAACATGGATGTTCCCAATGTCATCCGCAAGGAATATCAGCTTGTGAGTCAAAACCACGACAGGTCCGCGCTATCGCTCGCTAACTGCTGCTTTAGCTCGACGTTTCTGACGACGGTTTTCTCTCTCTTATGGCTGATGATGGTGAGACCAAGGATGATGTCAAGGTTCCTGATGGTGAAATCGGTGACAAGATCGAGAAGCTCTTCCGCACTGATGAAAAAGATACCAGTAAGCTTCATATTCTCAACTTCGCCAAGAAAAAGTCGGTCGACTGACGAATACAGACGTTATTGTCCTCACTTCCATGGGTGAAGAGGTTGCCATTGAAGCTAAGGAGGCTCCATCTAAGGGCTAGATTTCCCCATGTAAGCTGGACGGAATGTGGAGGACGGGTACCGTGATATCGTTGGTTGGTGTATGCTCTTTAGCGATGGATCGAGGCTGGCAGCCCAGTTTGAGCTGCAAAAATTCATGAGGGATCTGCCTCAAAAGGCATCTTGGGTTTCACGGCATATACCTTCTGCATGTACTAGGCGATGGATACTGCATGAGATGATGACAAGATGTTACCATTGTAGAAAGAAAATACAAAGATTCATGTCACCCAAAGAGCATCATATCTCATATTTACATAATTTCGTAAATCATAATTTGGGAGACTTGTAGATCTACTTCGTAACCAGCCATTTGAAGCCCTTCAATCATCCTTCAAACTCCACAAAACCACAAACCATCAATCTCGTTCTCGACATTCAGCATCATGCATCGGTTTTACGATGTCTGCGAAGGTCAAAGATTGGATCAGGTCCCGCGAATGCGGTATAGACAATTGTAAATCCACCAAGTACTATGAGCAAGACGGCTTGAGATACTGCTTCAAATGCGGGCATCTACAAGAGGTCTACACCCCATGCAGTGTTGACAGTCTGCATTGGAATAGCTCGGCTGATCTGACCTACAGGGGGTTCAAACCCAGCAGGACGATGAGGACATTGGCACACAACGCCGCACAACTCGCAGGAGACGAGAAATTCGAAAGAAAGTATCACAAGTCTACCACGGCCACACAGCCAACTCTCTCTATCTACAGTGCTACCAATACATTCTTTGGAAACAATGCTACACCCTCATCAACAACATAGGCCTAACAAAGGAGCTCGAGCAAACTGTCAAGGATCTATGGGCGATACGGCTCCAATTGGTAAAGGGAAAGGCAGATGCTACCTCTGATGAGGATACGGTGTTTAGCTCGCAGCCTGTGAGTGATGCGGACACTGAACATGACGAGGAGGGAGACGGCAAAAGTTGGAAGGTTATAGGGAAGAAGATGCCGACGTTGATTGAGACTCTGGCGCTGCTCTATATCGGGACGGTACTTCTGCGGTTGCCGGTCAGCATGGGGGACATCCATCGGTATGTAATACTGTCGTCGACTTGGGAGCCTCCGTTAACATTGTCAATGTAGTTGGGCTGTGAGAGAAGATGTTCCATTCATCAGAGCAATACGCTTTGTACCTGTAGTCATGAAGCAGAAACTGCCCGCAGAGTACCTCAAAGCGCTCGATACTACGGTACCAAGACCCATAGAGTCAGCTATCATGCACTCTGACATGTGCATAGACGGCTCTAGAACCGGACCACCTCCGCAAAACCATACACAATGTCTCCCTCTTCTACACTCACCATTTCAAGCTCGTCTTCCCACCAATCAACGCAACTCCGCTTCTATATAGACATGTGCGAGATCTCGCGCTCCCAAGTATGGGGTCCCATTCTATTTTCCAGAAACTACAGGACTGACGCTATATCTTTACTAAGTAACGCTACATCCACTTATACTCTCTATCTCCGCTCTCCTAGGTACCTCCTTCACCTTCCCCTTGCCTACAACACGTCAACGAATCTCTTCGCTTCCAGAAGTATCCCTCATCGGTCTTCTAGTCTTGGCAACCAAGCTCTACCACCCGTTCGACGAAGACAAAATTCCCAGACACGCCCGGTCCCTGGCCGATCCAGCGGCCCTAGCAATCGACTGGGCTGCATGGGCCTCAGCACAAAAAGACCAAGATGCACACCTCCATCGTGAAGGCAGTCTGCCCCGAGGTAGCGAGATCAACGTTACCGAGGAGCATGTCATGAAAATGACAGGCGATGAAATGGACCAGTACATGGATTTCTACGGCCGTACATTCATCGATGAGGAACGTGTTAAGACGAAAAGTAGAGGACTACCCGAGCAATTACTCGATATGTTTCCCACAGATCGTCTCGATGGCTCCTTGCCTGCCCAATACAGCTACAAGGAACAAGAAGAGAAAGAAGAAGCTTCCAAGAAAACGACTCTGGAAGCAGTATTGGGCAGCCTCAAAATGCGGCCCATCACCCCCGATGACTCGGACGAGCCGGTCCCCCGCATCGGCAGTCTCTACAAATGCTATCGCAAAGCCGAGGACTTGGACGGCTATGCGAGTATATTTCATGAGAAGGTGGCGCAAATTGCAGGGATAAAGCTGGAGACTTTGCTATTGGCTGTGAGGCAGCTGGAGAGGAAATTGATCGTTCATCAGGCAGCAAAGGCAAAGGAGTAGCCTTTTCCCACCCGCTTCGAGCACTAGATACATTATTTTAGGGACTCGGTCCCAAGAAATCGACGGCCATCAGTAGTTGCTCCACGTCACAAGTGCCCAAATGTCAAGGGGCTTACGCCAAGGGAATCAACCAATCTGGCCTGTACTTATAATCAACATGCGTCATTTGGAAGCCGCTGATGACGGATCCAATGACTACATAGACGAGGAACAGTTTACAATATGGATCGCCCAGCAACACCAAGGAGAGATGAGGAGGTTCTCTATAACTTTCAAATCTGAAGCAGAAACACGACGAAAATCGTCCGTCACCAGTTGAGCACAAGCAGCGTCATACTGACCCTGCGCGACTATGTTGAGAGTCAAGCCAATACATGTTCTGGCACAAGTTCGCTTGCCACCGCTTCTGCGTCTTTGTCTATCGAAGATGACGAGTGTGATGAGGTTGATCCTTCGCCAAGTAAGAAATCCACTGGAACCTTCATCACCACTTCGTGTTAGCAGTTGTTAGCTAGGTGAAGTAGCGTATTGCAACTTCCAAGTTCATAGGCCTCAGAGGCGACTATTCGCAGCATGTAAAGAATAGGGATCTTCGCGCTCTGGACCAATTCGCCGTTGATGCCCGGTACTTGACGAGTCTGGGGTATCGCCGTCAACAAGGATTGAGACAAGCAATAGGAGATGAGTTGCATAACGACTATGTACAATGCATGATCATCTATTATATCCATCATGCATGCCAACTCATGCCATCGTTACACTGTTAGACATCGACCACCTGTTCGCTGGAAAGCTAACAATGCCCACACCACCTACATGCCCTTCGTAAGTCCTATGCCTATTCTTCGACGGAGGTAGCGTTGAAGCACGCTCAAGGGATATCGAACAAGCCCTTCAACTTCTTAATGAGCGCCCACTCATCATTACTCACATCCGACCTATAGTACTCTTTCAGCGTATCAATACTCTGTCTCGATATCAACGAGTACAGCATATCTTTCTCCTCCAGATGTCGGCCATACATGGGCTGGTTGGGACCTTCGATCTTGACGGCCACGGAAGGTTGTCCCTTTTTGCAGATGGGAATCTGTTTGTGGTCGCGTTCGATGGATTGACTGTTTGTTCTATGTTAGGTCTTGAAGATCAATCTGAGGCAGTGGAGGACTTACACTCTGCCCATATTGATGACTTCTTTGACGTTGGTCACAGGGTTCGTCCGCACGGCTGCGATGGGAGTGAGGAGGCGGAGGTTCCCTTCCGTAACATCCACGCCTACCACAATGGGGTCCTTCTTATTGAAGACAGCGACCGGAGTGAGGACACAAGGGAAGACTGCAAGTAACTTGCTATCTTCCTTTTTCTGCTCCGCGAGTTGCGCCATATGCTTTGTAAAATCATCGAAGAGATGGTAGATGATATCTGCAGTAAAGATCTTGATACCTTGATCATCGGCATACGCTTGAGCCTCTTTGTCTACTTTGACATCGAAACAGAGCATCACGGCGTACTCTTTGGCCTTTTCAAGCATAATCCCTGCTTGCATGACGTCGCGCTTGTAGACTGGACCGATGGAGATGTTGGCGACGGGGATTTTGGACTGTTTGAGGAATTCAAGCAGGGCTTCCAGAGAGCCAAGAGTGGATGCTTGGACGCTCACACCACGGCCAGTCTTTGAGACACGTTGGAGAAGGTTCTCAATATCGGACATGACCTCTTCTTCCATATCTTCTTCGTCGTCGCCAGGCCCGACTACTAGGAGGCGGGATCCGGCGATAGCATGTTCGAGGTCGTTGGCGGCGATTTTGACACCCAAAGAGGCTTTGCATTCGTGATTGTGGACGTATTGGGACTTGAGTCGGAGCTCCTTCAGTGGTGCAGGGGTGAGCAATGCCCGGATATTGGTGGCTATAGCGCCATTGAGACCGCAAAGGACTACTCGGTCGCCTTCTCGTAGGACACCATTCGATAGAACAACGTCAATGGTTGTCCCTAGACCTTCGATGACTTTGACCTCGAGAACAGTACACTCAACCTCAGACAGATACATGAGTTTGTTTGTCATCCTTTCTTGCGTTAGGCTGACGAGCAGCTTCAGCATATCTGGTATACCTTCACCAGTGTGTGCTGAGGTAGGTACTAGAGAGACGTTCCTTGCCAGGGACTTATTCTCGTAATAGAGTTCGGAGTTGAACCCTTGTTCGGCGAAGGCGACCTTGGTTTTCTCCAGACGATCTCGGAATTCGTTCTGGACGCCCTTATTTTGTAGGGCCATACTTTCTTGGAAACCGTTGTTGTCTATCTTCTTCCCTGTATGATTTCGGAATTAGCCTTTGACTCAATTGGGTAAGCAGAATGTACTTGGAGAGAATTCTGAGACGTCAAATTCCTCGAGATATATCTTAAGAATTATAATGAAGTCCAAGTCAGGGAACGTGTGGACAGAGAGCATGACCTACAGCCATAGAGACGGTCAATCTTGTTTAAAGCAACAATGAAGGGGGTTTTGCGGTCTCGTAATAGCCTCATTGACTCCAGTGTCTGTGGCTCTAGTCCGTGCATGATATCAACGACAAGGATTGCGATATTACACAGTGACGATCCTCGAGAACGTAGGTTCGTAAATGATTCGTGACCAGGCGTATCGATGACCAAGAGACCAGGGACTTTGAACTCGAATTTGCCATCCTTATTGACTACCTGTGTTTTGGATTCTAGTGCGTCGACAGGAAAGTACGTCGCACCAATCTGCTGAGTGATTCCTCCAGCTTCGCCTTCCTGTACGTTCGTTTGTCGGATCTTGTCCAGAAGCTTGGTCTTACCAGTGTCTACGTGGCCCAAGATACAACATATAGGAGAGCGCAGGTTGTCCTTGGATCTAGCAGCGAGTGCCTCCTCATGTTGCTGCTTCCGTCTGGCTGCAGCTTCGGCTTTCTTTTGTGCGGCTGCACGTTGGGTGGCTGTCCCGCCTGCGTCAGCACATTCATCGCTCGAGTCAGATTCGGAGCTTGACTCGGCGTCCCCCTTATGTTGAGGCCGTGGGTGGTGTGCGGGTCGTGAAGGCATTGCTATCTGGGTATCCGTCAATCCCTTCGTCCCATTAGTGACCGGAATAGTCTTCTCTGGCGGTTTAGATGAAGCTGTGGCTGTGTCTTGGTCTTGATCTGAGTCAAGCTCCCAGCTCTCCTTGACAGTTGAGTCATCGGCGTCTGCTACGGCTTCCCAGTCTTCAAGTCCATCGCTCTCCGGCTCTTCAGCAGCGGCAGCCTCAGCTTTGACCTTCTCCTCTTCCTCCAGTCTCAGACGTTCTGCTTCCTCAGCTTGCCTGCGAGCTTCTGCCTCAGCAGCTTCTTTCTCCTCTTGTATCTTGGCATCGTCGCCCGGCTTCTTCAGTCCTTTCTTCTTTTTGTTGTCATACGTCGGTTTCTTCCTTTTCTCATCCGTCTGCTCTTCCCCCAGGCCAGCTACCTTAACACCGGCGGCGAGCATCTGCTCCTTCTTCAATTGATTGCGTCTTTCTGCCTCCTTTTGAGCTGGGGTGAGAAGCTTCCCCTCTTTCTTCAGCTGTTCCTTTTTCTCTCTTTCTTTTTCCCTTTTTCTTGCTCGTGCCTCTTCCTTTCTCTTCTCCTCCTCTGCTGCTAGTCGCTCCTCCTCCTCGATGCGAGCTTTTTCCTCGGCGCTCGCCCTCGCTTGCTCCTCCTGCTGTCTTTTGAGTGCTTCTTGTTGTTTCTGTAAAGCAGCAAGAGCAGGAGGCAGTTTCTTCTTGCCTTTACCTATGTCCGCAGTAGCTGCAGGTGTAGGTTCTGCTTTGGCTTCGACCACGGGTCTTGCTGGCTCTGCTTTGGCTGCTGGTGCGGGGGCTCCTTTCTTCTTCGCCGCAGCCTATTTGACTTATCAGACTCTACGATTCAAGGACCTCAAGGCTGGTGATGCCACGCAATATACCTGCTCCTTCTTGCGTTGCTTCTCTCTCTCCTTCTTTTCCTTTTCCTTTTCTTTCCTGCTTTTGATTGTGCCTCCCTCGTCCCCGGAAGCCTCTGCGTCCTCGTTTGGCGCAAGATTTCCCTCCTTTGTACCCTGCTTTCCTTTCCCACCCTTGACTTTGACAGCTTGAGAGGAAAAGAGGTCGTCCGCATTGGCCTCCTCTGGCGCTTTGTTCGCCAACTCCTGGATGCCATCAGTTTCTGCGTGGCCATTTACACCGTTCGTGTCTGGAGCGTCGTCGCCTTCGAGCCAATCCTCCTCCACTGCCTTGCCTTTCTTCTTCTTGTTGGCTTTATTCTTCTTGAGTGCGGCCATGAGACCTCCACCCCCTCCGCTCGCTGGATCCTCGTCAGCATCAAGAGCTACGTCGGCGTCTTTGGCTTCTTGTGTTGCGGCAGCTATGGGATCCTCTCCCAGATCAGCCTCCCAGTCATCACTCTCTTTCTTGTTGCCTTTCTTTTTGGGTGCCATCTCGACGAATTGATGTCGTGATATTTGTAGCAAGATTTGAGGCTCCGGTCAATGGTATGGTTGTCTAGTCAAGTGAAGGTAGAATCTAGAGATGTGCGACTGGCGTGCGTTGAACGCCCATCTTACAGCTCTTTCAGGACCAGCCTTGAAAGACGAAGCGCGGCAGAACTTCGGACTGCGATGACGATATATCTCTTCTCGTTTTATACCAAAGTGTGTGAGTTTTTGGAAGTTGATCGTGTGCGCAACGGAGCATGTTCCTCGCACTCACTGCGACTTAAGTGCGGGCCGAATAACGGACATTGGAGTCAGGCAAATTCCACACCATTTACCGCGCAGAAATACTACGTCTATGACTCAGGAAGAGGATTGAGTTCACGTGGGCTTTGACTAGTGATAATGATAGCTAGTGGTGTAATGGGAATATTTGCAAAGCTTTGCCCTTCTCTTGTTGGTATCTTCTCTGGAATTTGAAACCGTATAGCACGAGCCACGAGAACGAGAGTCGTCGATGTGATGAGAAGGACACTCAGAACCCTAGTACCGATCTGATCATCTTCTCAGTCCCTTCTGCTGGACTATCATCTCCTTTGGGTGCATCTCTTACAGCCGGGCTTCCATGTCTACCGTACCTATCAGCAAATGGACGTGCAACGGCGAAAGCAGGTGGACTTACGCAAAGAACGTGAACTTTATCGCAATAGCCAATCCGGCATGCAATGCCACCACTCCAATCACTAGCACCCTACTAACTTTCGCCTCCGTAACACTGACCACAGGCCAAAGATTCCTTACCAGGAACACCGCACTAAGCGCGAAGCCTATGCCCACAAATACATAATTCAGGATTGTAATCGGACTCCAGCTGATCAAGGCCACCGGTATCCATATCACATTCGCATATCCGTACAAGGCCCAGCATTCGACCAGAGTGGCTGACTCTGCTCCAAACCACCGCAGTAATCCCCATAATGCCACGGGTACGAGGCCTGTGTAGCCGTAGATCAGTCCCGCAGCTCCACTTAGTAACGTAAAGTTGTATTCGAAATGTGCGACCTTCTTCTCGGAGAGGTATTGACTTATGGTTGCGGTAACGAAGAGGATAAAGACCAGGGTTGTCGCTATCCAAAAAGGACCATAGAGATCAGGGTTGCCATCTAAGATGTCAAGGAAGGGCGCACGGGGATAAAGGGATGAGCTGCAGCGGCGTAGGACTTCTGAGGTGTCGACATCGAAGAATTGGGCATAGAAGGAAAGAGTCCAGAGGAAGCGTTTCGAGGGTGTGGGATTTTGGCCGTTCGTAAAGGGCGCTGAGGTATCGGGTGGTATTTTGGAGCGGGAATTGGGTGGGTCGCTAAAATCTGTGATAAATGCATTAGAGCATGAAGCATAAAGCGTTGCTGTCCGCACGCACTGGAGGAGTGAAATTCGAGATCTTCTTGGAGGTCTGTATGACCTAGGTCCCCCTAAGACTAATATTAGCGCATATTGCGTCCGCACTTTACGATATCTGACAGTCTTACTCCTTCATCGACGTCTACAACGACATCGTATCCTCGATTCGACATCGCTAAAGCGCTCAGGTTGTGTCTGAGTTGGGCCGATGCCTAGGAAGACTGAATGCAAATGTGTCCAAAAGCTTGGATTGGGAAAGCTTCCCCTTGGACGGCAACTTAGCCGAGGAGCCGAGGGACCTTTGAGCAGATCCCTATATCAGTGGCCTTTTTATGACTTTTAATCTTTGATCTCTTTTTCATGTTTGTTGCATTATACTGCTGGGCAAACTAGCTTCTGTAGGCTGGAAAGATATGCTGTCTAGCCTTCATAAGTTTAGCGGTTGCTAAGTGTGACTTCGGATACATTGTTTCTGAACGTCTAAAACAGAAATTTGATATTCTCTAGTAGCTTCCTTATGCCAAAGCCAGGAATGCTGTCCAGTCCTCTCTTCCTAAGCCAAAATGAGATCAATCCAACAACGACGGCTAGTCCAGTGCCTCCAATAGGACGTCTATAATTCCAGATTCTAGTCATCGCTTCTTTGCGTAATTCTTGTCTCCGGAGCTGCAAGATTTGCATCTCGAAAAGGATTTCTCCATCCCCGAGAGTCTGCGTCCGAGCTGATTTCCTCGTGGTCTTCAAAACACTGCAATACGGTATCTTCGTCCAAGCTCCCGCCGGCAGTTGCTCTGGAGGATAATTATGGAAAAGTGACAGTGTCTCCGAAATCAACGCTTCCAGGTCCAAAGGCTTTGGTAACTTCGAAAGAACGGAATGAAGCATCTCTGGCTCGTCGGCTGGGATCTCGAACAATTCGTCGCGTCGGGACAGTACAATGACAGCGAAAAAATAGATGGAGACCACAGCTGGTTGGGCGATTAGGAAGTCAAATAGGCGAGCGATGTCGCCATATTCCTGTATGTCATGAGCATACAAGGTAAGAGTAGCGGCCAACGCAAAGAACGGCTGCGTCTGCGACAGGTGTCGACACAGTTTAGCATCCTCGGCGTAAAGGATAGTTGGTAAGAGATTCAGATGAGTCAGCGATGGCGATAGGGATGGTAGCATAAAGTCACGGATCCGTAGTAGCGACAGATAGGCCACAGCTTCAGCGGCATGATCGACACCGAGCACTAGTAAGAAGACCTGGACGATATCATGAAAGCCTTGAAAATAAGAGAGCCTCGGGTGTTCTCTCAGCACTTTCTTTATGAGAGATGAGAGCTCTTCTTTTCGACGATCCAATTGCTGATCTGATTCATCTGATGTTGCATCAGCAACCAAACAATCATGTCATCATTAACCCACTTTTAGGGTAATAGACGAAAGACCTATTAACGTCCAGCTCTACTTGACCTTCGTCCTTGTGCTGTGGCAGATCTCGCCATGAGTGACACGACTCAGAGGCTCGGGATCTCCTCCCGTCATAACCTAACAACAACGGCCCTAGGTGCGATATCAGCGATTTGAGTTGGGGAGTCTTCCTGACAACATACAAGCCTTTTTGCGTACCTCATCGTCGATTAAGCCGTTCGTAGTCGATGCCAATGCAATCAGAGGCTCAAGGTCTCCAGATTCGTTGCAAGCAGCTAAAATCTGCTTGACTTTACCACATTCTGTGGATGAGAGCTCTCGTCCTCGCCAATCTCCGGAAGGCTGGTTCTGCGACCCTCCAAGCTCTTCGCCGGCCTTCATGGGATCGTAGTAGTTCTAGGGGCTGAATCGTGCTTCATGTGCTGGATGGTAGAACTAGGCCTAGAACTATTCTAGTGGCGGAAGATCGGCACGGTCTGCCGGCATTCGGATTGGCCGAGCCTCACACCCTCGTCAATCACTTACAACCTCACGCACGCCAACTCATCAATGCATCGCAGGATTGAGAGTCATCAATCATTCGAGGTTCGACGTGGCCACGCGCTGTCTGAAGATCCACTCCTCTCAAAGTGCTGCAAATCTGGCGTGTGGAACCAGACCTCGACCCTCCTAGTCTCAAACCAACCACGACCTGCAATCTTTCACAGGCATGCAATTGGAACTCACAGCTGCATAATCTGGTACAACTGCCGGGGCCTATACCCCGCAACTCGATCATAGTCGGCTCTAAGGGTGATTGGAGCATCGCCTACGCACACCTAGCTGACCATATCCCTCATATCATCCACACGAGAGGGAATCAAGTGCACGGCGAAAACCTTTCGGAGCCGAATACTGCGCCCTGCATCTCTCTGCCGGTAGGGTCTCTATCACTACTACATCTCACTCAATTGAACCGCCTAATTGGTTTCTCCATCTGGGCGAACAGGCTACTACGGTTGTAGCGTCTGCTTACCTCTCGTTTTGGCGCCAGCAGGGCTGAGTCTCATTTGCTACTCGTGTCCCCTTATCTCAACCTTTTTGTCTCTGTCATGTTTCCAAAACAATGGTATCAGCTTTAGTAGTGGACCGGTCATCGTTGTAATTCAAAAGATGTCACTGCAAACGAGTGTATTCGAAAACGGGCGATGGGTCACTAGAAGCCTGGATCCATATCATGTGAGAGCCCAAAACACACACCGCGAGGAGGAAAAGACTGCATCTTCGTCGACCAGTCCGGAGAAAGCACCTTCACTGGGCCTTCTCACACGAACCCTAGCCGGAAGTTCCGTCACCAAATGGATAATTCCAGCGAAAATCAGACACAAGACAAAGAACGATGTTTTGTTCATCAGTGCCAACAGTGTCACCATCAAGGAGGCATCAGGTAATTGCGCCTTGAAGAACGTCGCTGTCAAGGATGACTTTGACTCGCCCATTCGAGCTGCTAGGATACTTGGTGATTCTCGAGAGTGTGACCCAGGGGACAGATATAGCGCCATCTACAGAGGAGTAACCACTTTCACTCCAACAAAAGGTGCACTAACCGGACAAATCTACGGGGAGTGGCCTATCGGGGTTGGTGAGGGTCAAAACTCTGACAATGTCTCTTATCTCCAACAAGAAGTCCCACCGCACCTTCTCGTCCTAGCCCTTGAATCGAATCAGCTGGTATTCGTGTGTGCTGTCAATGGGCCGTCGAGTGAGCCCCAGTTGCTTTCGAGCCAGCATCATTTGCCAATTGCAAGATCGCCAATTGAACGACTTGGTAAGAATATAGCCGTGGATCCCAAGTGCGTCGTTATAGTTCCGTACTGTTTGATAGGCGGTTGACACGACTAGATCTCGAGCCATGGCAGTCGCTGCACAAGAAGGAGCCATTGAGCTGTATGCCTTAAAGTCTATGGAAACCATGAGGGAGGAGCTTCGCAAAGGACTAAGTCTCAACCCCATCAAGGAAGTGCGTATAGGAATCTTGTACATGGCTAATGATCAAGCTGACAACGATAATCCGAAAGGAAAGATTGATCTCGATAGAGGGTTACATACTGAGAATGGAATTCCTGCATCCGCCCCACAATGACCCCAGGCAGATCATTTTACTTCTCATTGTATCCAAGGAGAAGAAGAGTAGGATGATTTGGTTTGATTGGAATTCGGCTAATACGTTGCGGGAGTCTCCATTGCTGGCGACCAGGTGTCCGCTGCCGAAGGATGACCAGTCACCTCTACTGCTCATTCCTCTTCTGAAATATACGACTTTCATGTTGGTCTGTAGAAAGACGATCACCTTGTATGAGGGCCTTCTGACAGGTACTCCTACTCGGTACGTGCAGCACCTCGAAGATGAAAAGGATCCCGAAGAAGCTGGCGCTTCCAGGTATCCACCGCTGTGGACTCAATGGGCAAGACCAATGCGGTCTAGCGGACATCGGTATACACAAGCTGAAGATGCTATTTATTTATGCCGCGAGGACGGCATCGTGCAATATCTAGAGTTTCACAATAACTACGATCACATGCTTAATAGCACTCATCAGGCAGGCAGATTGGGGATCAAGGCTGACACTTCGTTCGCCATCTTGGACGTCGGCCCCAATACGGCGGACCTCATAGTGGCGAGTGGCGATGCAAGTGAAGGAGGTCTTTGGCGCGCCGAACCTCGGAAGGACGGACCAATACTAGTGGACGCCATTGCAGATTGGGCGCGACTCAGCCAATTCACAGTCGTCTCAGATTCGGATGATTCAAGAGGCACAGCTGGAGACATGGTAGAAACTAGCCTAGCGGGTCAAGGCCGGCAACGGATACTTGCATGTACGGGCGTAGATAAGGCTGGGGCAATCTCGGAGTTGCGCTACGGTGTTCAAGCGTCTAAGCTCACACAGGCTGCCAATCTCAGTAGCGAGGGAACGCGAAATGAAATGAAAAGTGGTGTTTTGGGCATTTGGGCCTTCCATGGCTTCTTCGGAGACACTGAGTACCAGTTTCAAGGCCGCGAGGAAAGGCTCAAGGACGTGACATACGTTCTCATCTCCCACCCAACACGGACATCGTTCCTTTTCATGCCATTAGAGCAGGATCCCGAGCTCGTGGAAGATGTGAGCCTCAATCTCTCAACAAGGACAATATTTGCCAGCATTACGTCGAGAGGTCAGTTAGTCCAGGTCACTGAAAACTCCGTCATACTGTCATCTTTTATACCACCCCAGCTTGTAGTAGTCAAGTATGAGGATGCCGACGGTAACAAAATCGAAGTTAAGAAGTTCGTATATCAAGGAGTTCATCCTGAGTATGCGTTTCATATCCCGGATCCCTTCACTCGGATTATGGCTGCTTGCATTCACAACGATGGCAAAGAGTCGACCCTCTTAGCAACAGTCCAACGGGATGGGCAATTCTTCCTCCAGCTAGCAAACATCGACACAAGCTACGAGCCGCGAGGAGAGCTTTGCCTGTTGGATTCCCAGCCTTCATGCACGCACCTACACAAAGCAGGGCCCAATCTTCTCGCGTTTGTGGCTACAGTGGATGGTACAATTCAGGTCTTCATCGTAGGCGAGCGTGATGTCATCCGCTCTAAAGGTTCTCCCTATACTTTCTCTACTGGTTCCTTTGCCATTTGCGACAGCATCGCCATAATGACATCTATCACGGAGGCAGAAGCTATACCTCAGCAACTTATAGTGTGTGGGCTTCGCAATGGCTTAGTACAAACACTCCATTATACTGACGTGGATTTTACTTATCGTTTAACTCTATGCGAAGAGCTTGTCATGGGCGACACATCTGTCACAGTTATCACTGATACCACGAGGAAGAGTCGAGTGATATGCCATTGTGAGCGATCGCTGTGCACATTGGAGTATCCCAAGTATTCCTTATATAGAGCTCCCGCTACGGTGTATAATATATGGATGACTGATCATGATCAGGCGGCACTTACACAAGGCACTCTATCCATGATCACTCAAGCCGTTCACTCATGGGTGCCGAAAGGGGTCCCTGGTCTCGCGTCTGGAGCCTTGCTTGGTATCCACGGAGAGTTACTTCAGGTCTTGAAGCTGAATCCGGATCCTGAGGCTCAGTTAGTTCCACACCGTCTGACGATCGGTGGAAGTTCAGAGCAACTAATATATTCACGCTTCCTCAACAAGCTCATCGTTCTCTACAATAGGAGGAGAGTTCTCAAGGCCCCGCGGAAGAATGGAGCTGTGAAAGTATCAGGTGTACGTATGGTACAGCCTTCGATAACGTTCCTAGACCTAGAAACTACGACAAGAATCAGACCGCATCCCAATATGGAGGACGTGAAGCCAGATAGTCAACCAGACAAGAATGATGAATTATTGGCATATGAGCGCAAAGCGACTGAGGTGTTCCTTGGAATTACTGAATGGTTTCCAATCATTAATGGCGCCCTGTATCATTTTCTCGTAGTAAACACGGTGCTCGAGCACAATTCCAAACAAGTGGGCCGTCTTCTTGTATTCAGAGTCGGCCAACAAGCGAACGGAAAGCCCAAATTACTCATCAAGAAGAAGATAGTGCTCTCTGCGCCTGCGTACTATGTTGCCGAGTATCCCGACAGGAAGTCGATAATCTACTGCAGTGGAAGGGACCTTTTCCTTCAAAGTCTAGACCTGACTCAACCAGGACTCAAGTTTCAGGCTCCAATCAAGGAAGAAATGCGGTCCCCTGTGCGGTACTTGACTATCAAAGCTCCATACATCTTCGTGTCGAGTAGCGGAGAATCTTTAGCCGTGTATAAATACGAAGATGGCAAGCTTGCCTACCAATACGGCGACCAGTCTGCTCGGGTTGGCCTCCACCATGTCCACGTCCCTGAATACTCTCTTGTTCTAGCTTCTGATATTGGCAACACTGTCGTTGGCCTCTGGCGGCCGCCCGAGAGAAGAATCGATAACGCAATGACTCCTGTCTTTGAAGCAATACTACCAAATTCCATTACCTGTTTCGGCCACGTCACTCGACCGCTCTGGCACCGCGACCTGGACAAGCCTCACGACGATCAATCGATCATCGGTAGCAGCATGGATGGGACTATAACCCAGCTTGATGTCCTCACAAAAGGCTGGCGCCTCCTACGCTTCATCCAAAACATGGCGGAGCGGAACAAGGTCGTCTGCCCTTTCAAGGGCCGCGGTCCCTTCGTTCGACACCTGGATCCCTCGACAAGCAAACCGCATTACATGCACATAAATGGCGATATCCTTCAGCGAGTGGTGGAACGGGGTGGTGAGCAGCTAATAAAGAGAATGTTAGACTTAGAACCGGACCAGGATAGCCATACAGATTTTGACACTGCGGAGGCGAGATGGGAGAGATTCAAGGAGTTGGCCGAGGAAGTTGTGAATACAGAGGATGGGGACTGGCTTGCAAATGTGGTGCAATGGGTTAGATACCGGTTGCTCAGTGCGTTGTAGCTAGTGATGCAGTAATGATGGTATGACTTTTCGATCTTGAGTTCACGATATGGAACAGAAAGAATCATGCTCAGACCTGGGTGCGGCGTGCCCAGCACAAATTGGTTGGTGATTTTGGTGGCGTACGCAATACAAATATTGCCGCGCCTTTGATTGTACCAGAGCCGGTGATTCCGATTAAGCCTTATCCCAGAGGATCTTTGAGCCACGCGAGATGTGGGAGATTTAAGAGGAGTTTGCAAAGTGCAAATTTTGATTTGGTGGCATGCTGTCAATCATTGCGCTCCTCATGAGTCTGGCTCGAAAAATTTGCATTGTGTCTATGCTGCCCACCCTAGTCACGTACACGATTGTTTCTTCCCTGATGCACATGCCCCACACCTCTCCAATCCATCCTCCAGCCAACGTGAAATCTACTTCAGCTTCTTCTTAGGTCTCAGCTGGTTGGTATGGCCACATTTCTTCTTCCCTAGTGAGCAAAATCAGTAAACTGTTATCATTCAACTAGCTGGGGTACTCTATACGGCAGTTGGTCGCTCGCGGAGGCAAACGCGCATAGCACTTTCGGCTAAGGAGTCGTCAATAAACGTGTCAGACCCTTTTTTTCTGTTACTAACCAGATCATCTTGTCGCAGTTGTATTTGCTGGCGAGGGCTTTGAGGGAGGGTTCGATGATACCGCCACGGAGACGGAGGACGAGATGGAGGGTGGATTCCTGTAGCGGCCACAAATTAGCATCTTCGCCTTTTGCCCAAAAGTTCTGAACGCGGTGTAGGATATTCCATGCTCCAAGGCTGCTGGGGTAATCATGCCTTCTGGACGTTGTAGTCAGATAGAGTACGTCCGTCCTCTAATTGCTTCCCCGCGAAGATCAGGCGCTGCTGGTCCGGAGGAATTCCTTCTTTTTCTTGAATCTTTGCTTTGACATTGTCGATTGTGTCGCTGGATTCGACTTCGAGTGTGATTGTTTTGCCCGTTAGGGTCTTGACGAAGCTGTTTGAACTGTGTTAGAAGGGGCGGAGGGCGGAGGGGAAGGTCGTAGTTTGGAGGGCTTACATCTGCACTGCGACGCAAAGCAACCATCAGCAGTGACAGATACGATAGAGTTTCTGAGTACGGAGAGATACACTTACTCCTTGCGGTCCTCTATGTCGTTATGGTATCAATAGAGGATTGGCATCAACGGCGAGTGTGCGGAGCGCATCAGACGTCTCGCTTGTAGGTCGGCCAGAAGTTTCTCCACCTCCGATACAAGACATCTTTGGAGAAAAAGTCATGGTGTGAGCTACGCTTTGGCTGGATCGAACATGCTTCAGATACTTCTCCCCAACATGGCGTTGAGATCTTCAACTTGTGAAGGTATTAAAGTATCCGGGTCTAAATTATATTAAGCAATGCCCTCAAGATGGTCCTCTCAATAAATCAAATCTATGCTACGTTACCCATCTCTCACATTCTCCAGAAGTCCTCGGTAAGGTCGTTGGTCTTTTTGGAGCTTCTTCCTTAGAAACATACATATATCCACTTGGAAAGAAAGCCAATGCTCGCCCCACCATTTCACGCGGTGTTACGGGAATTCCGCATTCTCCATCTATAAACTGACAACGCCATCATGAATATGCTACGCTAAGATAGACATACGTTCCCTAAGCTCACGTCTCTTGCCTCAAGATCTCACTCTGCGGCCTATCATTCAACCTAGGCATATTCGTGATTGCATCAACCGTCTTCGGGCCGGATCTCTCCATGGTCCTCATAAGGCTCGACTTGCCTTGACTCTTGCATTCTAGATATGCCCTCGCCAAGTAAACCAACGTGAGATAAGTGGGTGCTCTCTGGTCCTGCTTCAGCAACATATCTCGCTGTGTAGCTCGGAATTTCGGTTTCATGTATTTGTGATCGCCAAGAGCAGCCCAGCCATGCCAATTGGAGATGAGATAACGCTCACAATTCTCGAAAGCGAGGAAGCGATGGGCCATCCGGGTGGAGCGAGCCAAGGCTTGGACGTAGGTATTCCAATTGGCGCTATTGAGAGCGTAACCGGCGCTGTGGAGTCCGTCGATCGTGTCGATAAGATCCTCAGTCCGATTCTGATTGGTTAGAGATGTAATGTATTGGTGGAGAGGGAGATTGATGATGAAGCGACGGGAGTGGAGCACCCATCCCGGGCGGAAGGTGTCAGCTTTGGATTTACAAGCTAAATACTCGGCCTTCTCGACAGCGAGAGACCAGCACCGGTCGACCTCGGAGTAATCGCCCGTGCGTATGTGAGTGACCATGAGAGCGCTGAGGAGGCGCGATGGGGGGCTGGTTTCGATGTCTTTTTCGTTGCTTTGTAAAGGTAACGACGTAGTGATGTAGCGTTCGTAAAGCTCGATGGCTTTAGTAAACGCTCCTTCTTTACCATAAAGGAAGACGAGATACTCGAAATAAGTAGATGAAAATGCCTCATTGATCGGATTAGGGCCTGCGAACAAGCGAGGTCCGGATGGGGCGAGTTCCATTGGGTCAAGGTTGGCGATGGTTTGTTCGAACGTTTGCTCGGCACGTATAAGCTCACTTTGGTCTCTTGAGCCTTCGTCTGCTGGTAACGATGCCTTATCGACGGATGCAGCTGCCCGAAGAAGCACATTTTGCGTGCTCATACTCGGACCAAGGTTGTCTCGCAACATGTTTTTGTAGAGCTGGAACACTTTGCCATACTGATTTGTTGCGAGATACCCTCCCATGACTATAGCATAATGTAGAGATGTTCGCTTGACCTTGACTTTGGGCATAACAGTATCCATGATCTTGCGGGCTGCATTCGGGATCTTGGCGATGGTCAAGCTAGTCATGAGAGCCGCATATGTCATCGCGTCGGATGGTACGCCAGCTTCTTGCATTCGCTTGTGAAGATGAGAAACCTTTTCGACGTCTTTGCGTAGGGCGTATGCATTGAGAAGAACACTCCACATGAAAGTGCGCGACCCATCCAACTCCATCTGTAATGCTTGTTCGACGAGCCGCTCGGCTTCGTCTAAAGCTCCGTCATTGATGTTGGCCAGAACAATCGTGTCAATTATTCTTATGGTTGTTGGTATACCTTCTGCCTTGGTCTGCTCATATAGATCGTCGACAGCATCTCGATCCCCTCTCTTTCCGTACATCGACATCAAGAAAGAATATGTGGCCGAATCTGGGTGTAAGCCTGTATCTCGAAGCTGTCCAAAATAGTTCAAAGCACCATCAATATCACCCACTCGAGCAAAAGTTGCAATTATGGAATTCCAAGCCTTTACCCCAGGCTCGAAGCCATAATTTTCTCGCAGATAATTGAAACAACGTATGATACCTTCAGTATCTGCTCTCCGGCTATACACAAGCAGCAGACTATGGTAAAGCGCGTTCTTTTTTGGCTTTCCATATTCTGATACGTAATCGTAGAAAATCTTTTGGGTTGCTTCGAGCTGTCCATTCTGAGCAAGGATTCTGGCGCAACGAAGGACGTATCGAACTGGCAATGTAGCGAAATAGGTTCGCCAATCATCAATAACCATCAACATACCGGAGCTACTTTTCTCTTCCAAAAGTTTGAGTGTGACGGCATGCAGAATCTCACGAGTGGGTGAAAATGTTGAACTCCGTCGTAGTATACGATACAAGTGCAGTGCACGATGCCCATGCTCCCGAGTGTCCACGGATAGTAGCTGGCTCAATGCCATCTTTTGAATCGAGTCGTTAGATTGATCCAGTGTTTTTGCTTTTGCTATTAACTTCCAGTGCTCGTTAACATCAAAGGTGATGCCAGTAGTACTAAAGGCACGCCCAATAAGCTCTAGGCCGAACTCGCGAGCAGCAGCAGCTGCCGCACTCTCTCCTGTAGACTCCGAAATAGAGATTGCAAAGTCTGATGCCGAAGACGCCTTGCTGATCAAATCCGCCAGTGGCAACGCGTCTACTGCGGCCCATATTTCAGGCTTGGTGTAGTACGATAACTTGTGCTCCCAAATTCTATGCCATGTGTCTATGGCTTCTGTCCACGCTTCCTCTTGGATGGCATAACGAAGGATTGCGGCAGTCCCGATAGAGCCATTGATTCTGGACAAAGCTTCGCGGTGTATTGTAATCGCAGTACCTAAATCCTTCAGGGTCAGCGCAGCTGAGACAGCGTAGCTGTAATGGATCGCTCGACGTTGTTGGACCGGTATGCCCTCAAATAGAGCTACTGCGCGTTCGACATCGATAGTGCGGCTCGACAAAACCAAACATCGAAGCATTCGGACAAGGTTTTGTGGTGATAGTGACTGTGGCAGCTCCAGCAGGTCTTGGTAACTCTGCCACAGCTCATCGTGTAACCCAGTATGATCCTTGGAATCAAGCAACTCTTCGATGCCATTTTCAAGTACACCTCCAGCTTGACGAGTATCTGAGCCTGTGGCTTCTTCTGCCTTCACCGCCTTTGCCCCTGAAATGAAGTCCTTCGCTATGGACGCGTATGATCTGGAGTACCGTTTCGCATTCTGTGCTGCATGCTGATGGGCATTGGATGACCGCTTGAGTCGTCGAATTAAGGCTAGAGTCTGGACTGGATACAGAAAGTCTAGGAAGATGTTGTGTAGCCCAGAGGACACTGCCTCCCGCAGATGCCCAACTCTCTTGTTTGAGGATGGCTCATGAACAGATTCTGGGGTCTGCAATAACAATATCCACCAAGCAGGCAGGTCAATGTTACCTGCCCCATGCGACCAAAAGGCGGAGTGAAGATGGCGTCGACTACGGAGTTCCTTCTTGCTCCCTCGTAAGGCAATTTGTCCCCCTATCTCGAGGCATTTTGCTACCCTCTCTATCATGCCCCGGCAACCCTCCCCCCGTGCGTGGACAAAAGATCAAATTATTGACTACCATGGATTCAGATTGGAACCCTGAAGAGTGAAGAAGAGGGCATAGTATGGATCAGGTCAGGTGGAAAGCTGTGCTTGAAAGGGAGTATAGAGTGGCGGGCAATCTTGAGGTGAATATATTCCAAAGATGGTAGAGCACTATTGACCAATGATATTTGACGTGGTAGAGGTCAGTACTAGTACATAACATCATCGCATGAACCATGCTTAGTCCTTATCGGGTTAGCGCGTGCTAACTATTCTAGTTTCAAGGCCCTTGAGTGTCCAGCTGCGAGGCTCACTGGATAGAGGAATGGCACTGAAGCACACGGCTGCCTTTCTTCTTCATTATTTGATCAAACTCAATTAGTATATGGAAGAATCGTCTCCCAATTCGTTGGTGCTTGCCGCTCCCACAAATCAGGAAGAATGTGGCAAGATATTCTTCATCACGCCTTCCTGAGATTTCCGTTAGAGCCTTCGATTTCCAACCAGGATAGCAGCGTTAATTTCAAAACATCATGTTCTTCGTACCTAAGACGGCACACTCGTAACGTGCTGTTTATCCCCGTCTAGTTTTCCACATACAACAAATATGCTAGGATTGGGCAGCTCTCTTTGGATGTTTGAAGGGTACACTCTGCCAATGAGATATCTACAATGCGTGCTATGAGTGATGGCTCAACGACATAAAGAAGCAGCGCTGCTTTAGCCCGAGACGTTGATTCGACACGGGCTCAGATCCCTACTGTCAATTGAGTATTACCACCAGACAAGCTTTAGGAAGCCCTGTCCAATCGAATGTTCATCTAAGTCTACAGGCCGTTTCGATCCGTCCTTGATAGTTCCTGTGCCTTTGTACTTGCCAGCACAGCCATACTCCACATACCCTGACAAGTATAAAAGATAGTGAGCATCGCAGATAACACAGAAGGATTGGTCAAGCTTGAGGCCGCAAAGGCGAGACTGACACACTCGAGTTTGCGTTTCTTCTATCTTCCCAAGGCAAGTTTTCAGGTTTGTCTTGCGATGGACTTGGGGACTTGGTCTCACTCTCCTGATCATTTTGTGCTCTTCAGGCTCTTCGGGCATGGGCTTCGAGCCGGAATACCGTAAGACGAGCTTTTTCCAATCAAGTCGCAGGGATTTCGATGTTGTCGTTTCTTCTGAAATAATCGGGTATTCTATGGTGGACCACAGCCCACCTTGCCCGCTCGTCTTCTTTGTACTGCAGTAAAGCCCGCTGTCCAGCCTTTGGTGAGCTGCTGTTCTGGGAGGCGCCACGTCTGTGCCACAGATTGATTCGGGAAAAGTGAGTCTTGGGAAGAATCGTAGGGCAAGCCATGAGCTGTCAATCAAGTTTCCTCCCACTCAAACCCATATACCACGAATCATAATTGTCAGTATAGTAGCCTCATTTGAGGTCTGAGAGAATCGATAGCCATATCGTATCTATTCATGATCATGCGACAAAGGTCCAGTGCATCTCACATGGCCACAACATGTCGGCAAGAGCAACATCTCTGGACTGGCGCTTCCCAATCAGCACAGCTGGCATACTCAATCCGCCTTAGAAAATATTTCTCGCGTGATCGCCTGTACAGATTAAATATGAACTCCGCTACCCCTTCCGCGTAATACCACTATTCCTACAATTTCCTAGAGTACATCAGATTGTGAAACCGAGGCGGCTTCGAAAGTAGCAAATCAGAGGATGAGTCTCCCAGACCTCGAACGCGATATCTGCTTTCTAGAAGCTATTGGCAAGAACAAGACCGGCGTGTCCGGCACCATTTGATGATGAATGGAAGACGAACACGTTTGTACGTTTTACTGGCAGAATGGTACTCTTATATTTCAAACACGTGTCTCAGTAGTCCAATGATAAGTTGCTAGTATCAACAATTCTCGTCTCTATCAGACCCCTCGCTCCTATAGTAGGTAGTACTACTCGTTAAGCAGTGAAGCTTATTGATGCCGACAGAGCGGAACTAAAGCCGCTTCTCGTTGCTGACGTCTCTGGGCGCCAAGCCTTGCATGAGGTACGAACCTTCCATCATCTCGCAATTATCCTCACCGATCCACATCCTTCGCAATGCCCCCACCGCCCACCCTCATCCTTTCCCTTATCCGCTCCTGTATCCCCAAAACCCAACACCTCCACCGCCGCCCCCTCCACTCCCGACTCCGCCGCGCCCCATCCCCTCTCCTCCGCCCAAACCTCACCATCCCCCAACGCCGCCCCTACAGCTCTCCCCCATCCTCGACCCCACAAGCAGCAAAAAGCTACACTTTTGAAGAAATAGCCCCTCTATCCACAAATCCTTCACCCAAAAGAATCCTAATCGATGTCCGCGAACCCTCGGAGTTGGCCCATACGGGCCGAATACCCGGCGCCTACAGCATGCCGCTCACCTCGAATCCGGACGCTTTCTACCTGAGCAATGAGGATTTCTTCGATAGATTCGGATTTGAGAAACCGCGTGCCGCTGGTACTGCGCCGGCTTCAAGCTCGGATGGAGAGGCAGAGGGGAGGAAAGTCGCCACGGACGGGAATCCCTTCTCGACTAGGATGAAAGAGCGAGAGGCGAATAGTGGGCTGAATGCCGATGGAGTGGATAGTATGAAAGTCAATGAGGACGCTGGCGCAGCTTCCATTGGTGACGGTGGACATGGGGAGGGTGTGGAGGAAGTCATTTTCTATTGCAAAGCTGGTGTGAGGTCACGAGCTGCGGCAACTATGGCGAGGGAGTGGGAGGGGGTGAAGGTTGGGCAGTACGCGGCCGGTTGGGTGGGGTGGGAGAAGGAGGGAGGGAGATCTGAGCGGTGATGCTTTGACATCCTGAGACGAAAATCGCAGGGGTGCTTAAGGTTACGAGTAAGACACTGAGATCTGGCGGTGCGAGGATATGATCTGGCTGGTTAGCTTTTGCCAGGCACCGTGGGACATATATGAGCTGTTGGCTTAGTAAGACCATCGACTCCGTGGGCATTGGAACTCCCAGTGGCTGCCATATAGAAGGATAAGAGCCCCGGACACAGGCATTGTAATCATAACAAGGAATCACACGCTCCAATGTATAAAGATTTAGACCCTAGTAGGCAGTGCCAGGCTAATACAACCAAGCCATACACGACAAGTATCTAGGGCCTCTCCGTAAATATGAGCGGACAATGGTCCTGTTAAGTCGTTAGCGAAAATACCTATTACACATACAAATCTGAACGGTATATTCCTCACCTGCGGAAATATTGTGGCAAAAACCTCGATATCCTCGCTCTCCTGCGTAGTCTTATGCTCCCAGTCCATACAAAGACTCGCCTTCCCAATCATCCCAATTAAATTCAATAGCGCATATGTCTGCCCCAAACAATAATGTGGCCCTGTGCCAAAGACTAACCAATTCTTAGTCTTGCTCTCCGCATCGCCAGTGATCCATCTCTCCGGATCGAAAGACTCGGGATCTGGATATGCTTCTGGGTCATGCAAAGCAGGCCAGCACGAAGGGATGATCATGGAACCTTTGGGCACTGTGTAGGAGTCTGTGACGGGAAAACCCTTCTTGACCAGATATGGGACGAAGATGACTGGGGGCCTGTAGCGAAGGGTTTCTTTCACGACAGCGCGTGTATAAGGGAGGTTCTCAAGAAGATCCATGCTGAAGCGGACGTTTTTGTCGCCGTTCCGCGCAGCCAGGTTCTCAGCCCTTACACGGTCGAGGATCTCTGGCCGGTCAGCCATGAGCTGGAAGAGCCAGGTGGTAGCGCTGCTGGTAGCATCTTGTGAAGCGAAGAGAAATGTAAAAGTTGTCTGGGAAATTTCATAGTCCGAGAAGTCGCGGACGACAGTGGCTGGTTTCTCTGAAAGGTCGACAGGAACGCCTTTGGCGATCTTCTCGCTGTATTTGGCAGACTCCATCATAGACTTTACCCAAGCATCCATGATACACGTGATATCGCCCCCAACAGCCATACGGGCCTTACTCTTTGCAGCGCATTTGGCGAACTCCTCGAGGACCATGTCCGCCGCCTTCTTGCCGTACCATGTCTTGGTGAAAGGAATGATGATTGGAAAGTTGACGAGTTCCAGAGCGGCCGTAATCATCCAATAGTCATCTGCGATTTTTTTAACGGCAGCCTCGGACATGTAGTGGCCGACGAACGTGCGGCAAGACAAGGCGCACATCAGCTCCCTGAAGATCGGCATGAATGGTTTTCCCTTCTCTTTATCCGCTTGCCTTGATATCTCCAAGAACTCCGCGAAGTATTTGTCATAGCACTCCTCCTGACCCGGCAAGTATAATTCTAAAGCTTGTCGAGTGAACAGGCCATTCAATCCCTTTCGGTAATCAACGTGAGCCTTTCCGTCGAGAAAGACCCAGTTGGTTGGACGCAGCAGCTTGTATGCGACGTCCACCACACATGGCTTGACGAACATTGGCGAATTGAAGACCTTGCGTGCCATGTCGCGAGACGAAGCAATGACCACGAACCTGTTGCGCCAGTATCAGCCCGTTCTCAGCGTATCTGGTCCTCCCATGCATACTTATGGAATACGGAGACACAGCTCAGCTCCCCGCTTGCGAATTTGGCCTTGTATTCATCCATCTTCGGATTCACTGATGACAAGAAAGGCCCAACGAAGGGCATCTTCCATGCCGGCCCTACGATCGATCCCTTGTTCCAGATATACATGACTATATGCCAATTTAGCGAATGAAGGTTGAGATGGATAGGCAGCACGACAAGCTCACATTGATCATAAGCGACGAGCACGAGGAGAAATGTGACGAATACACTAAGTCCGCTGACGCCATTGTACGCTCTCGAGAGCAACCCACCGTCCGAGCCAGAGGTATAATCTGCGTTCGCCAGCGGCGAAGCAAAGCTTCCATTGACCACGGAAGCCATGGCGGCGAAACTAAAAGGGTTCGCTCGAATACAACCGATACAACAGGATTCAGGGAGACCGCGAAAATCGGACAGCCAGTAAAGACGGTAGAGGAGGGAACGATTACATCGACCCTTCTAGTTCTCGCCACTCAATCACACAGATTCCAAGGTGAGTTTCATCGTTGTTGCGTGGAGAATCTTTTCTTAGGGGATGCAGCACTAGTGGGGCGGAGAATCAGCAGCCGGCAGATCAGACCACGACCAGGCCTAACCCTAACCCTGAGTCTACAAATCGTGTCTAAGCAGCTCATAACGATCGCCTCAGACCCGAGACGTTCCCGAGTAGAGATCTTGTCAATCCCTATAATGGTCGATCTAGTGGCATACCCTGTATCAAACAAAGACTCTTAGTGCTTATTGCTAATCGTCAAATATGGACAGATTAAGGGAGATCAAGGCATGCTTTAACGGTGTCAAGGCAGTGGAAATGAAGCACTGCTGTAAGGACCAGCGAACGAGACGTCCACTGCTATCGTGATATGGTGTCGTTGGGCGACAAAGTCTTCACCTGAGGTTCCTTCTTTCTTTTCACAGCGGAGTCCTTTCATCCTTGTTCCACCGATGGAGCAAAGCGCAAGAGCGGACTGCAGGGAAAATCGGAAACAGAATGGGAGGTATTGTGATTACACCCCCTTTGCCTACAATTACACCCCCAATTGCCTACGCTTACACCCCCCCCAAGCCGGGTACAGCTCGGGTGAGCTTGCCGGGTAACCCCGCACTGAGCCTAGTACCTGGGGTGAGCCTAGGGCCGCCAGTGCCTCAAAGCAACGAGCCCCTACGTACCCACCCCCAGACATCAGGGCGCTGGAGCGCGACAGCGCTCCATTGGCATGCGCTACGCTTTACCAATGGTGGCTCTTCGGGGCCCATGCTGGGCGCCCACAGCAGACCCTCGGGCTACTGGGGCCATAAGTGCGCTATCCGGGGCTGCTCGGGTGGGTGTTCCGACTTGCCGCTTTGGGGGTGTAAGCGTAGGCGCTTAGGGGTGTAATTGTAGGCAAAGGGGGTGTAATCACAATACTACCCAACAGAATATCCTCATTGACTCTTCCGAAAAACACGCTGATGTTGTTCATACTTTACCCCTACCTGTGAGACCTAAGGTAGATTGTAGACGCCTAAACGTAAATTAGAGGAGCACAAGCAACGTAAATTTGTCATCTAGCTACTACTGGTTGCCATCTTTCTATCAGACTTAGATATCCTTGGAATGCTTGAGTGTCAATGCCAATCATTTATCCAACATCAGAATGGCTCCTATCCCAATGCTCCACCAATTCCGGTCATGTGTCCTTGTCTCCTAGTGTCCCATCCCGCTGTATTCCAAATCCTTTCAGTCGCCGTGCTAACAATCCCTCTCCCGGCTCTGGCGTCCCAGGTCGTCGAAACATTCCGCCATAGCCAGACTCACCCTTGGCCAATTTACTGTAGCCATCACTTCCGTGGCTTGAACCACTCTTGTATGAACTAGACAGCTGTGCGCCCATGAGGCGATTGGTCGTTTCACTCAAAGGCGATTGCGTGTCATCAGAAGTGGTCGGTCTCGACGAGTCGGGCTCCAAAGCATCGACGCCGTCATCGTCACGGACTTTGCCGACAGACCTTTGCCTCAATACGGATAGATTGAACGGGATGGCAGGGATGGCAGGAACGGGACCACTACCACTATCCAGGGAAAACGTGGTTCCACCTGCGAATGTCTGCGTAAATCGACTAGCTACCTCGTCAATGCCCATACCAAACCCTGAGCTTCGTCTCCTGTAAGCTTTCTCGGCAGTGATCCTTGCACCAGCGCTGGAGCTTGGGCCTGATAGTGAGCCTTCTTTTGGCCTGTATGCGCTGTATTTTGGTTGAGGTAGCTGTATCTCGTTTCGTAACGATTCTTTGTCGTCTGGCACACGGTTTGCGAAGACGACTCTAATCTGCTGGTAGAGGTAGAATCTTCCTTTGGACGTACTACAGATCTTTAAATCGATCAGATACCGCAGTGTTGGCTTTTGTGTCAGTAGAGCTGGTTCCGAGAACGAAATTGAGGGTTGGGAACTATCAAAGACTGGAGCTGCAGAGTAAGATTTCTGCCGAACGAAGGTCTTGGTGCCCGGTGCCATTCCCTCCAAATCGTACGGGACTAGGAATAGCTTCACCGCAGTCTTATTTGGATTCTTGATCACGATCTGTAATTGGCCTTGTTGGGGTATTTGGTAGCTTCCACCAAGCGGTGCACACGAAGGGGAACTCCGCCTCCTTTTCTTAGATTTCCGCGGTTCGAAATCAGTGGCTATGATATTACGATCTGGCCCGTCATCATGTGAGTGGGGCTTAGCGGTCGATTTTGCTTCCGGCGCCGGATATGCCTTTGGCTCAGTTGGTGTTAGAGAGTGCTGAAGATCAATGTGGCCCACGTAGGGGCTTGGATCATCGTTGACGGCACTGCGGCCAACACCAGAGCTCCAGCTGTAGAATACGGCAGGGAATGGGACTGTGACATGAGCCGGACATTTGGGTTTACATTTGCCCCGACCTAGGACACCGATCTGAGCTGTGAAGTCCACAGGTCTCGACGGAGCTGTTGACATCCAGCCCCGGAGAATGGATTCCTCGTAGGATCCTACCATATGAGCGTGTTGGAGAGGGGAAGTATCGGATGAGAAGGAGGTTCTCCTGGACCGTAAACACGGGGGTGTCTGCGGAGAAGTCGACGCTTGAAGAGACCAATTGGATGTCAAAGATCTTCGTGGATGATGCCCATGTAAAAAACTACTTTCTCTCCGATAGGAAGGTGGATGATGAGCCGTCTGGGAAGCTGATGATAGTTGACTATTGGAGTGCATGTTGTGAAAAGCATGAGGTGGAAGAGTACGTCGCCGATTGCTCTTGTCAGGACTGAATGAACGTTCTCGTGGCGAGAAATCCAGGTCGGTATTGTTGGACTGCTGGACAAGCGGAGTGGTTGGCTCCTTTAGTACATAGCTTGACGACGAATACGAGTTGAGTGATGGCGCTCGACTTCTCCAAGGTCTTCTATCCAAGGTATTGTATGTCGTCTCCTGAGGACTGAATCGGGCAATTCGTCCGGTTCTCCGAATAGATGAAGGCGGAGTATACCAAGGTGTAGTTGGTGAAGTACCCAGAGGCCCAACCTCGAACACGTTAGCAGGATGCCCAGAGCCGTGTGACGATGCTTGTCCTGATTTGTCTTCCTTTGTCGAATCTGCCGCAAAGTCTCCTGCGTGAAGGGCTGACCTGGGTCTCTGTATCTTCGGCTGTTCTTTTGATCGGTATTGCAATGGATGGGATGTTAATTGGGTACTAGAGTCAATTTCAGCGGCGGGGAGTAGTGGAGAGGGTTCCTGAGGCTCGGTGCATCTTCGATGAGCATCTATAACGTCTCGGTCGTTATTCTTAAGATATTCTTGCTTGAGCTGTAAGAAAAGCACCATTAGCTTCCTTTCTCTGCTCTCAACCACTGGGGATCGATGATCTATTCTCCAAACATCAGTGGAGCTTTCCATCCAGATGCAAACTTCGACAACATTCTCCTAGATTGACAAATCCGCAGAATTTGTACCAAGGGCATTTTCGACCACACGAAGTCCCAGGTCCTCTTCGTTCGTTTCGTCGATGGCGAGAGGAGAGATGTGCAGTGGATTCTTGATTTCCTCTAATGACAGAACTCCTGGCCGAGTACCTTTCCACTCACCGCTTCATTTGGCACCCAGGTAGGACTCTCTCCCCTCTTAATCCTTTCGATAAGCTCTGCTCGGTCACTACAGAGTGCTTCTCCGAGACCATCCTCATTGCTCCCTTGCTTCTCCTCTGACCCTCGGTCTTCCATCAGTGTGTCCTGTATAGGCCCGTCACAATCTTCTGTCCGTATGCTTGCTGCTGACCGTCTCCGCATGTTGAAGTCAAACGTAGGAGACGCCTCATCTCGATAGGGTCTGGAGGACTGCCCGTCAGGGTCTTGAGGTCTAGGCATTATGAAGGTCACTGCGAGTTGGGGCACGCATCGGGAGTGTCAGAGATGAGTTCATGGGTCCTTTTGGAAGATATGCTGTGCGGAGCTAATTATGCAACTGCAAGGTCACAGTCCCATGGCCCTGAGGTGGGATGTGGCGAGACAAAGGCAAGCTTAGACTGCTCAACTTGCATGCTGGGAATGGAACAGCTTTGTATCTGGGCATTGACTGCGGTTCGTGATACACCATGACCCCTCGTGACTGCCATGTGGGCAATTCCTGCTTATCGGAGCACCCAGGAGATGATGCCATGGGCGCTGGGCGCTGGGGCCGAATCAAGGCTTGCCAGGAACAAACCCAAAGGAGGGGAAAAAGCCTCAACCAGACTAGATAGGTCTTCTACGGGCCTTGGCCCCTCACACCACGCCATGTGTTTGGGTATCCGTTACACAGTCTACTCAGGTGCGTAAGCCTACGGTGCCGATGTCGGTCGATAAACCCAAGGCACACTCTGCCAACTCCTACATAATTCTAGGCGGTTTCCGGTAGGCTATTCTACCACTGAAGATTGAGAAAAATGACGGGCAATTCAGCGCTTCAACACAAACGACATGCAGCTATCGGCCAAAGCCAAACCAGCCTTTTCGGCCCTCCTTCTTCTCTCCGCTGCCTGCCTGACCATGGATCGATCCGTTGACCGCCTCCTTCATAACTTTGCGCGTCCGACTGGGATACTCAATGTAGTTGAAGGCCACATCAAGGAATATGGGTTTGACGGGTATCGGTTCCACCTTTGGTGGATATGTTACCAGATTTGTGTGGTCCACGCTACCTTGTGGGTATTCGTCGAGCCTCTCCACTAACGGAGGCGGCTTTCCGAACTTGGAGCTGTTGGCCTCTGTTGTTTTCAGATTGTGGAGCTCTACAAGAGCACGGTGCTGGAATACCAAGCCTTGCAATAGCTCTTGGAGCGAATTTGATTGAGGAGGCGTCACATCCAAGTTGACAGCTTTCTCTGATCCGTCATCCGAAGACAGTGTATCTCTCGAGATATCTCCGGTCAATTCTAAAGCACGGGATAAGAGTGCAAGAGCGCTCTTTGTGTCCTGTAATAGCGCGTGAGAGCGAGCAATCGACAGGCATCTAAGTGCCGCAAAATACGATTTCTTGGATTGGAGTTCTGCGAGAAGCTGCTGGTCTGCAGCTACACCAGGCAGCTCTTGGACCGAGTCCAAGCTTTGCAATGTTGAATCGTAAAGAACCACTCTTTCTTTCATCCTAGTCAGCTTCCTTCCAGTACTCTCCTCCTGCAGCTTCCGGGGGTTGCCATCTTCCCGGGGCTGCTTGGGTCGCTTCAGCGCCTCTGGCTCCAAGACAGCCCCATCCTGCGTCCCGCACATCACGCGATTCCTGCCTACTCTCCACCCCACCAAAGCATAGTTCACTGCAGTCCTAGTAATCTGTAAAGACTGCATCCGTGGATCACCTTGGGGGATACCCTCAGCAGAAAGCTCATCAATTGCCGTCTTAGTAGCATCGACTGCGTCTTGACTAGGAATCAGAACCTCGTCGTAAGCGGTACCCTTGGCCATTGGGCTTGCGTCTGGGTTTGACGAGAGGAAGGAAGCCAGCTTTCCCTCGGCTGCTGAGACTGCTGCAAGTGCTTGAGCTGTCGCAGCATCTTCCAGCTTGACGGTTCGCGACCTCCATTGTATTGTCTTAGGTACGTTCTCTCCGGTATCTCTTGTTGTCTTCTTCTGGGAGGTAGCCGGGTCGTCCAAGGCTTCGGCATTTCTTTTTAATACTTCTTGAACGAACTCGTTTCTCCGAGGAACAAACTTGGAAACAATGGTGCCTATGGACGTAGTCCGGGGAAGCTTGAGCTGGTATGCCGCATACCGTATGCTAGGGTCGATGGTAGTGTTCAACAGGTCTCGGAACAGGTCCTCCTCCCTCGATCCTTTGGATTGGGCGAGGGTCGAATATATAAGGTGCGCTTCGGAAAACCCATATAGGGACTTCTCCCAATTCTGCTTCTCAAATTCATTGGCGCCAAGTAGTGAAACGTAGTATGCGCGGGCTTCGAGAATCGCTTCTGTGCTAGCTTTTGAGACTGCCTGATTCTTGAGCAAGTCGACTAACTGTGCTGCATAGACACTGGCTTTGTGAAGCCGGGAACCAATGTGCTGCCTTGTGGACCCTGTAATGCTTTTCGCTCCGTCTGCAGAATGTGTCGACTTCATATGCATCGCCTGGGCCCAGGCTCGCTCTGAGGTGAGGAGGAGGAGGTGAACGAATCTGTGGTGATGCGTGAGCATAGAAGTAACACGGAAGTACTCGCATACTCATGATTGTTCGCGATATCCTCAGCCGTGACTGGAGCTTTGGGTACATATTTGCGGCCTTTGGGGGAGGTGTAGTTGAGCTTCTTCCGTACGACGAGTAACCGTCGGGAAAGCTGCCTTCGATACGACCCGTAGTCGCCAACCAGTAGAGCTTTCTCCCGCTGAGAAATAACAAAGCTCGTGGTGTTCATCGTGGGCTGATATGGGAAAGCTTTCCTAAGTGTCCAACTTCCTCACAGTGGGGCCATCGCCGGCCTTGGCGCACGGGGTTGCCCAAAGGGGCCAAGCCTCGCTAGCCGCGGCCCCGCAAAAGTAGACTAAGAGAGCAGTGTAACAACGATTTTATTCATATTCATAGGTATATTCGAATATATTCGAATATTTATTCGGAATATGAATATGCTAGTAGGATATTCGAATATGAATACGCTATTTTAGGATATTCGAATAATATTCGAATATATTCTATTTTTAGTATATATATATATATATACTACTAGTACCTAGTATTTACAGCTATTTATTAGGTAATAGTAGTAAATAGTAGGTAGTAATAATGAATGCTAGGTAGTAATAGTGAATACTAGATAGTAATAATAAATACTAAGTAGTAATAATAGTAAATACTAGGTAGTAGTAGTAAAATAAGTAGTATCTTTAGACTTCCTATAATATATAACTTTCTACTTATAGTTAACTTTTATTTTATTATATATAGATATATAATATTATTTCTAATAAGTTATAAATATATAATTTATATATTATTTTTAATAATAAAGTTATTAATTATATTTATTAATTATATTATATATTACTTAAAATTATAGTCTTATAATACTTAATCTTATAAGTTTCTATACTTACATATTATTATAAGTCTTTATAAGTCTTTATAAGATACTAGATTTATTATTATTTTATATTTTAATTAATTATTAGATTTTAGTATTATTTTTATTATTAATAAAATTATTAATAAAATTAGTAATAAAATTAGTAATTAATTTATAATAAGAATAATAAATTAATTATATAAGTAAAAATAAAAATTCTATTGATATCATTTTATATTTATATATTTATATAAGATAAGACTTTTTATTTATATCTCTCTCTCTTAAGATTATAAGATATTAAATAAGTAAAGCTTTATTTTTTTAATATATATTAACTTTACTAATAAATATCTATTAATAGTAACTAGCTACCTAGTAATTATTAATAGATAAAAATCTAAATATAGATTTCTATTATTAGACTTATACTAGTATTATATTTATAGACTAGATATAAAAGAGGTTAGTAATAATTTAACTTTCTCTTCTCTTTTTAGTTACCCTGACTCGGCTTCATAATTACCCCGATTTAGGTTATAAATTCCCCTGATTCGGCTTATTAATTAGGCTGAGTACCGAGTTTAAAAGATATATAGAGAGTGAAATAATTTGAATATTCTTCTTTTTTACTCTTTATTTCCTAGCCTTTATTATAAAGATGGGGTCTAACCTAGAAGAGATTCTAAGTTTTAGTCCCTCTTTTAAAGAGACTAAACCTTTTTTAGAATTATCTGAATTCTACCCTAGTCTAGTTAATTTCGACTTTGATTTTAACTTACTAGAAAATTCTACTATTCCTGAAGTCGTTAATCCCTCTACTATCAGTATTATTAGTAGTAGTACTCCTTTACCTTCTATTCTTTCTAAGAAGATAGGAAGACCTAAAGGATCTAAAAATAAATTTTAGTAAGAATCCCTATTATATTTATTAAAATACTTAATTAACTTTCTTAATAGACCTTCTTTTACTAGAGATAAAAACTTAATTATAAAAGTTTGAAAATCTTCTCGCTCTATATAGTCTTCTTTAGATTTTAGTAGTAAAAAGATCGTACTTATATAAGTTTTTTCTATTAATAGATTAATTAATAGTACTAAGACTTATTACTTCCTAGATTTATAAATACTTTTGAGGAGAATTTTATTCCCTCTTTTAATATTCTAAATAAGTAAGATATAACCCTTAATTTAATATATATTTACTAATATATTTTATATATAGATTTTAGGATTTACCTCTTTTAGAGCTAGAGAACTTAAAGATTGAATTTATCTTTGATTTCTAGCCTTATTTATCTAGTAGCTATCTATAAAACTATCTAAGTAGTTTTAGAAAATAAAACTATTTTAGATATTCAAAATTAATTTTATCTTTTATTTATGATTATCTTATTTATTCTATCTTTAAGTATAGCTTTCTTTAATATTATATTAAATAAAAGTACTTAGTAGATTATTCTTGAGTTATTAATAGTATATATTAATAGTATTAGTTCTTTATCTAATATTTATTCTTAATTATCTTAAGTTAAGTAGGCTATATATAACTTACTTAATTATCTTTTAATAATCTAAATATTAAAAGTATAGAATACTTCTAAAAGTATTAAGATATACTTAATAATTACTATAATATAAATATTTATAATAAGTTTATATATATATTATATTTCTTAATGATATTAATTATTAAATATAATATCTAATAGTATTTAATAATACTAATAGTATTTAATAATATTTTAATAATATTAAATACTATTAAATACTATCTATATACTATTAAATACTATCTATTATTACTATTTATTACTATTTAAATATTGTTTAATAGTATCTACTATTATTAATTATTATCTAAAAGTATTTAAAAACTATTAAATATTATTGAATACTATTAAATACTATTTAATATATTTAATACTATTAAATACTATTTAATATCTTTTAATACTATTTAATATTATTAAATTACCGCTTAACTTAATATATAACTAGCTATCCCCTCTCTCATTAATATTATTTTAATATTATCTTAGATATTATCTTAAATATCTTTTATACTAAAGAAATTATAACTATTAAGATATTATATTAAGTTTACTTAATAGATAAACTAAGATATCTTTAAAATCTTATTATATTACTTTTAACTACTACTCTACTTAGTCTTATATTATATTACTTATATATATATATAATAGCTACTTCTCGCTTTACTAGTAAATATAGTGAAGGATATGAATTACCTCTTATCGAAAATCAGGCGTATTTATTTAAGAAAAATTATTATAAATAAAAATTATTACCTTTTATAGTAGGAAAGAATTGATTAGTAAGTATATTATTATAATTCTATATAGATCATATTTATTAATTTATTTTATAGGTTAAAATTACATTCTTAGCTCTAAGATATCGATATATAAAAAATGAAAAAGCTTTGAATAGATCCCTTAGTAATTATTTCTCGCATTATAAGAATAGTTATCCTAAAATTGAAATTAAAAACCGAAAATAAGACTATATTTAATAGTTCTTAAACTCAAGGTATCTTTTTCTATCTATTTTCTATTTTCTATTTAATAATTAAATAATTAAATAATTAAATAATTAAATAATTACTTCTTTCTTAATTAGAAACTATTATATAATTTTTTATAAAAAAATAAACTAAATAAACAGCTATCTATTAATAGTTTAAATGAGGGATTTAATGAGAATACTTTTAAGATAAAAGTCTTATATTTTCTATTAGAAAATAATATATCTTTTTGAACTATTATAAATAAAAGATTTAAAGAGCTATTAAATTATACTTGAAAGTAAGTCTTTTCTATATAAAATATGAGAATAAACTAAAGATTACTTAATAGTAATATACCTCCCTTATATTATAATAATATAAAGAATGAATTAGTTCTATTATATAGAACTATTCTAGTAAAAATAAAAGACGAAGTCCTAGATTTGAATATGAAATATAATACGAAATTTTCTCTTACCTTTAACGGTTAGATAGCTAGTAATTAAGGCGAATACCTAGGAATTACACTTTATTATATTAATTCTAAATAGGAATTCATTTCTAAATTAATAGGAATAGAAGACTTAAAAAATTATTATAAAGCTAGTTATATTTATGAAGTTATAAACTTAAAATTAATAGAGTTCGATATTCAAGATAAGATCTTAATGTATATATTTAATTTTTAATTATTATTCTTAATTAATCTTATTAACCTTTCCATAGATTTATTAGTAATAAAGCCTCTGAAAATATAACTTTTTTAAATCTATTTAGAAGGAACTATTTAGCTTCTTATAATAACGAAATTTTTACGGTTGAATGTATAGTATATATGATAAATAACGTTGTTTAAGATATATTAAAAGATCTACTATTTGATATAAATACTAATGACCTAATTATTTATAATATACTAAGTTCCGATATTGATAATATAATAGAAGATGAAGATAATAATATAATTAAAGATATATAGCGTAAGTTCTATAAATTAATTTACTCTAGAATTAAAGGTTTAAGAATTTACTAATAAGTAAATAATTTAGTATAAGAATATCTTATAAAAAGAGTACGAAAAGTAGCTACTACTTTTAAATATTCGGGTGAAAATATAAGATTATTATGAAATCAAATAGTACTACATAAGATACCTAAAGCTAGAATAATCTTTATATGTAAATTAATTAATAAATTAATTAATACTAATAATTAGTTCTAGATCAAGAAACTCGATGGTCCTCTATATATAATATACTAGATCGATTTCTATTAATATATCCGGCTATTAAAAGTACTATAGTAGCTTCTAAAACTATTGATAAGAAGGCTAAGGAAAAGCTATTCTTTTCAGAAAGTGATATAAAATACTTATATGATTGCCTTAATATTTTTAAGGATTTTATAAAGGTTATGACTAAATTATAGGCCGAAAAATACCCGACTATTAGTATATATATCCTTATATAATTTAAATTTGAAATAAACTATTTCATCTTTTAAATGATAAGAACTTAGTAAGTATCTTAAATATATTATTATAATTTACTAATATATATAGACTTTAAGACTACGAGAAGCTATTTTAAAAGGTATTAGTAAATTAGATAAATGGTTTCTAAAACTTAATAGAAATACGTAGAAACTAATTTATAAGAATATCTTCTTCAGTATTATATTAGACCCTCGATTTAAGAATAAAAAATTTGAAAAATAGGGTCTATCTAGTATAGAAAAAAGTAATGTTATTATAGAATTTATTTCTAAATATCGAGAGTAAGCTATTTATTTAATATTTATATTTATTTCCTTTTAGATAATAGTACTAATAAAATCTATAATAGATATAAAGAAAGATATTATTTTATAGGAGTAGCTCCTTAATTACCTACTATTAATAGAGAGGAAGATAGTGATAATAATTTATTATATGATAATGATAATAATTATTCTGGTAGAGAGGAATATAAGATATATTTTTAAGATAGGTTATCTACTAGAGAAGTTATAAAAAAATCTAAATTTTATAAACTTAAAATAAATTATAAAATACTAATATTTTATATAGGAAAGTCCTATAGAATATTGGAAAGTAAATTCGAATAAATATCCTATACTTTCGTTACTAGCTCGAAGTTATTTAGCTATACTAGCTACTTTAGTACCTTCCGAGCGTATTTTTTCACAAGCGGCTCCTATTATTATGAAATACCGTAATAGACTAAATAAGGATACCTTTAAGATGATAATGTTATTAAAAAATTAGGGTATTATAGAAGATATAGAAGATGAAGTAGATAAAGAGCGAGAAATAAATGATAATGAAGATGAATAAAAGTAGTTATAACTAAAGTTTTTAAAGTTATATAAAGGAGATTATATAAAATTATTATTTAGTTTTAAGTTAGGATTTTTATAATATAATTATTAAGGATGAATTATATATATAATATTTACTAACTTTTATAATTAACTTATTACTAGATTTAGTAATAAGATTAATTATCTTAAAGTAATAGATCTATACCTATATTTAAATACATAAATTATATATAAATTATATATAAGATTATACTAAATTAAATAAGTAGTAATAGTCTTTATTATTATAAAAGAGAATAAGATATTAAATAAAGATAATATATTAAAGACTTATATTATTTATAATTTATTTAGATTATTATACTATATAATTATAATAATAATATAGATTTATTTATATACTTTAAGATATATATAAACTTTAATAAATATAAAATTAAGTAGAAATCTATAATAGAATAAAGTAGAGGTTCTTCTAAGATTTTTTACTTATTTCACCGCTACTACCTAGCATTTACCTACAATTTACTACTACTACCTAGCGACAAATAGCTACAAATGCCAGGTAGTAGCGGTGAAAGTATATAAAAACTTGTAAAATTAAGGATTATAATACTATAATCTAGATAGTAATTAGAGTTATTCAATTAACAACTTTATTATATAAGATAATATATATTATATCTATTTATAACTAACTAGGAATAGTACTATATATTTATATAAAGATTAATAAAATAGAAGTTCTTAACTAGAAAGGTTTTATAATAGAATAAAGTAAATACTCTTCTAAAGTTTTTTATTTATTTTAGTATAATTATCTTATATTAACTCTTACTATCTAGTAGTTAATAGCTATTAATACTAGGTAATATATATAACTCTTATATAGTATTTATAAAAATCAGGTAGGAGTAGTAAGTTAGATAGAAAATCTTAGAAGTATTTATAACTTATCTTATAAACTTTCTTACCTAGATATCTATATTATAAAAAGATATTATATATTATTATTAACTTCTTCTAATTTCTCTTATTTATTAACTTTTTATATAGATAATTAATAGTTATAATCCTTTTAAATAACTAAGGGATTTACTTAATAAAGATAACTTTAATTTACTTTTCTTAAATAGTTAATACTTAAATACTTAAATAATATTATAATTTTAATAGAAAGTAAAGAGACTAGTAGAAAATAAGCTATAATTAGATATAATATAAGGCTATCATTTATATTACTAAGCGATTGTTTTAATAACTTATATAAATTTAGTATTAAATTAAAGATATTACTATTTATAGTAATATATTCGAATAAATATTCGAATATATTCGAATATTTGTTTGGAATGAATACGCTAGTACGATATTTATTCATGAATATGAATATCAGGCTAAAATATTCGAATAAGTATGAATTTGTTACACTGTTAAGAGAGTGCTCTACCGAAACTGCTCTGAAAACACGGCGCTAAACGGTATGAAAGCATCCACGGCTGAATGGAAAGAAATGACCGCCAAATATGCATCATATTCTGGCGATATTACCCTGATGTCAGGGATCGAAGTGAGGTTGAGGATTGGCAGTATGGCTACCTTAGAATACAGTTGACGCTACGGTTGGTGTTTGCAAGTCGCTTTCAGCGGACAGACGAGGCAGGCCGATAGTCCGTGTGCTGAAACCATGACGCCTGATGACTGCGACTCTAATTCAGATTGGCCCGGGCTCTCACCTACCTGGCATGAAGTAAAGTTTCCAGTCTGAAGGAAGGTACTATGAGTAGCTATCATGTAACCTGGAACTCGATTCGAATTCGGTGGGTTTGTCCAAGAGAAAAGGTGTACATTCGAAAAGAAATATATATACATATAGGGCGATATTCGCAGTCGCCGCAGCTCTCCACGACATACACAATGTATCGCAGTCATCCTTTCTACGTACGCATTCACTGACATTATATTCATCTATACCTATCGGAAAGGCAATCATAGGTAGATTATGAACTAAGATGAGACGGCGAAGAAGGCAACCAATGCAACCACCGAGATATATGAAGTAGATATGGAAGCGGCGCTACTCTTTTCCTTTGCTGCGGCTTGATTGCTACTGTTGGTCAACGTTTGTAAATGAACCTGCGACTGGGCTTCATCTGCCTCGTAGCCTGTCACGGAGTAGCCCGGCGGCGGTACACCAGCACCCAGGATATCGGCCGCGATCTTTTCAGCAAGCGCATAAATGGTAGATTGAGGATGCCCCGGGGGGAGGAACGGGAAGGAGCTGGCATCCACAACCCGTAGATTTTGCGTTCCAAAAACGCGCGCTTGGCTGTCAAGCACGGCCATGCTGTCGTTGGAATTGCCCATCTTACAAGTTGAGGCAGCGTGGTAGATGGTCATTAGGCTGGCCTGGATATAGGTGAGGATATCGGCGTAAGATGTCACGTTGAGGCCAGGAAGGTATTCGGTGGTGCCGACAGTGACGTTATTTGAGGCAAGTTGGTTCCAGATTTCACGGGAGCGTCTAAAACTCTGGACGGCAATTTCTTGGTCTGTGGGATCGACGAGCCAATTTGGGTTCAGAATGGGAGGATCAGACATATCGCTACTGGAGATAGTAACGTTACCACGGGAAAGCGGCGCGATGATGCCAGGGTTGATGGTGGCATAATTGTAGCCATCGCGGGGATCTTCGGTTTGTCGATTGGTTTGATAGCCAAGGTAAGCACTGATGGGCAGCCATTCCAGTTCAGGCCAGTCTGACGGGAAAGTGGCGAGGGCAGCAACAGCAGCGCTGGAGAGGTTGGACCGATACGGTGGGGGAAGATCTTCCCAGCCATAGTAACCAGCCCCAAAAGCGGAGAGGGGTCCTGATCCTTTTGTACGGAATTGGGCAGCAAGTCTCGCTGCGGAGACTGGACTGTTGAGAGATGCCGAGCCAGTAATGACATTGACACGGCGATTGGCACCAAAAAGGACGTGGTCCCACATATTTTGACCTACCCCGGCCAAATCTGACAATACACTGATGCCGTATTGTTGGAGGGTGGCTCGAGGACCGATGCCTGACACCATGAGGAGCTGTGGTGATTGAAAAACACCGGCAGAAACAATGACTTCTTTCCGTGCAGTCAAAGTATAATTGAGATCCGGAATGCCATACGCACCAGCTGTGGTTACCAAGACACCAGTCGCCGTGGTACCATTGAACAAGATCTTGCGAGCAAGAGAATTCTTGAAGGTTATCGGCGCCGTCCCATTCTGTAGTGCAGCCTGCAAAAAGCTGGACTCTGAAGACGAGCGATAGCCGTTTCTGGGGTCAATAGTTAACGTTGAAAAAGACGAACCCATGAGCACGCCAGCATTGAGACTGCTAATAAGCTTCATGCCCACTCCAATGAAGGCTTTTTGTGCCCAGGAGCCGAAAGCATCGGCATAATTGCTATAGGACACGTGTAAAGGACCTCCGTTCGGAATGAAGTTACCCGGCTCTTGAGGTGTAATTGTTGCATTGTACAAGGCCGGATTGTATGGGGTATACTATGAACGCAGACATTAGTGCTCGGTCACGATGACTAGGGGATTGAGATCTTACATTGCAAGATTTCTGATAGAAGGGTAGAAAATTGTCCCAGGTATAATTCTGGTCGCCAACGTCGTCCGCCCATTTTTGCAGTGATCCTTTCGTGGGTCTGGCAATTGGCTATACTCAGCTTTTGGTCTATATTACACCGAAGCGGGGACTATCGCTACTTTGTGGAGACTGACCGGTGGTAAATCATATAATTGCGAGCGGAGGAACCACCCAAGGTCTTGCCACGTGCGTAATGTATTCGGCGATTTCCTGCTCCCTTCTCGACATGACCTATATCAGCCTGTTCCTGTCCGAGTTCTAATTGCAAAATTGACCACTCAGGAATACGCACAGTCTGCGGGACGGTGGTAAAGCCCCAATCTACCAAAGGATTATAATTTCTCGGATCAGACCCGGTGTAGAAATTGGCGTACCCGGGCACAGTGCTTCGATTGCCATTATCAAGTTCGTAGAAACCACCGGCCTCGATGACTGCAACGCTGATGGTCGGGTCTTCAGCGAGCCTGGTGGCTATTGTCAAACCAGCAGTGCCCCCGCCGACAATAACATAATCGAAAGTCGCATTCGTTCCTGGGGCACCAAAAGCTGTCCCCAGGACGTTTCCAATGCCAGCATTAATAAATGTTAGCAGGTTGGCTTCGCCAGATACTGCCACTATGCAGAGAAAGAGGGATGAAATACGCAGTTGAGTAAATTGCATTGCTGTCGAGCGTCGTGCATGCATACGACGCGCGAGACAAGAGGTTGACAGAATCAAAGATTCAGAGCATCAAGACTACTGCTACCGTCTCACTTTTGCCCTACGGCATTCCACAGTCGTGCTGTTCCCGTCGCCGATCCTTATGCAACTCTGCCTCTCTAGTCTGTCAATAGTACGGGATGGGCTGAGAAGCGAAGGGTAACGGCACAGCATCTGCACCAAGCTTCAGCATGCGCGCCGGTTGTATCAGGCTCTTCGGCATCCGAAAGCACGTGGCAGAACCTGCATCTTGGGAAGTGGGAACCGGGCTCGCTGGGGTCGCTATGACCAGGCTAGAGGATGGGTTTTCAGTACCTGGTCGCTCCCACCAATCATTGCCATCCACTAGGGCATGATGCACAAGGCGGGATTGCGATGTTCAGATTGCAACATGCGACCGTCACTAGTGTTTCCAGCGTGATGAGCCGTCGCGTAGAGATAGCGGGACAATGGTGCAGTGTAGACTGCTGGCTGCTGCACCGTGAGAGAGGGGAACGAGATGCTGTGCTCATGATATCATTTGAGCGAGAGAGAGTGTGTGTGCCCTGTGGAATCTGGTGCTTCATCAATTGTGTACACACATATATCCTAGGTAGTCTCTGGCGGGTGAGCGTGGTCACCAATCTGCAATTGCGGCATCTTGGTGGGGGTAAAAGCCGTCAAGACTTTCCCTTGTCTCAAAAGCAAGTACGGTACTTACTTTACGGTACTCTCTTGGTGCGAAGTCAATCCGACCTAGCTCCTCTTCCAAGCGAGACCATCTGCTAGCTCCAAATTCGGACCATTTTGACCAGCCACCGCTTTCCTCGTCGTTGTTTGTGCGACTTCGTAGCCTGCGTCATCAATTCTCGGAACATGGATCACTCCTAATCTGAAGAGAGTCCATGCTGGGGTACAGGTTTATGGAATCAGGATGGCGAGGCTGCACCACACTGAAGTGTGCATCGCTTCCGGAATCCTCGTGCACTGCACTACCCGCGCTGGCCAGATGCTGGCACGGCTGGCTTATGGCTGATGACTCGGGGAGCTAGGAGATCATCGCACGATTTCAGATGTTTGATCCATCGTCTGTTCTTTCAATATCCCTGTGGGGACAATCTTCGTTGCCTTCCTGTCACCTTCCCCCGCGGTTGTAGAGATGGATGCCCCAATGGGATTGTACGGAGTCGGAGCGTAAACAGACCGCTGAATGTCCGCGGGTGACATGGCTGATTCTTCGTCGTGCAGGCGGGCGAACCCCACTGTACTCTCGCTATCGTATGCCGCTGGTTTGAAGGCCGATTTTCCAGGCGTAGTGTTTTCTGAATGCACCGTCCCCGACTGATAGTTTTCCATGCCGATGCCGCTACTGCCTTCCTTGCTGTGGTTTTTGCTTCCTCTTGTATATAGACAGCTGACCACAGGGCGCAACGTGGGCAGACATGCACAGACAATGCCAATGCCCTGCTCAACAATCGACCAGGTCATTGATCCCACTCCTGAGTAGGTATTATCTTTCAACTGGTTGGGTTTGTAGGCGATTATTCGCATTATCGAGGTGACACAGACGCTAGAGGCAGATCAGTCTCTGTCATGTCTTCGGGAGTAACATCATATACGATGATATAAACTTACAAAACACCCAGCAGGAAGACGGCAGTCAATTCGATTCTCTGTCGGATAGGGGCGCTCAACCGCCAAACCATCGGTAATGGTAAAAGAAGGATGAGGAAGTCGATGAGCAGATTGCAAATCCCATTCCATCGGAAGAAATGGACTAGGTTTACGCAATGTCCAGAAATTGTCTTGTCCCAATTGTATGCAAAAGGAATGCAACCCAGGAATGCCAGGATTGTGGTAGCAATCCAGTAGCCCAAAACGATGAAGCCAGATGCCCAAAGTGCATATCGAAAATTCTTCACCACTCCGAATATCCGATAATACAGGAAGAGCAGGGATGTTTTGGTCAATACTGCATTCAAGAAATAAAGAACCTGAACGCCGACAAAAGCCTATGAGCATGAACTATCAGCGCCGTATTGGTCGAAACGTACACACAGCCTGCTTACCTTCTGAAACAAGGTGAGTCTATGTTTCCCCACGTAAACAGCATGGTGGCCGTAGTAGTAATCGACGAGTATGATCCATCGAGAAATGCCCATGCCCCATTGCACTGCCTGAGAAAGAGGTCAGCAGTTCACTCCGACCCAGGCAGACCCGGAACGGGATCCGGATCCAAAGCCTACGTACAAGAGATGCTACAATGGTCCAGTCGTCCCACCAAAAGGGAGCTGCTGACAATTTCCTTGCAAACAAGCGCAACGCGACGGCAATTGTCGCCAGAACGACACTGACAACACTACCAAGCCATACCTTCCAGGCTACGCTGTCATCAGGGGGCAATGGTATAGCCATGATGGGAGCTAAGTCATCGAGATTGGACAGGGCGAGGAAGACTGAAGAGCACGCAAGCACCAGAAAAGAAGAAGGGGGTACTTCTGTACGTTTCGATTAAGAAAAAAATACCGAGTGTTGGAGACCGCATGCACTATTCTAAGAACAAGATCACAATATACTTTCCCGTCTCCCACGCTACTGTCATTCTTCTAGCCATCCTTCCGTCGGGACAATCCCCCTGGAACCGAGCTCTCGATTATGTAAATACCTGCCAATCGCGTGAGGACGGACGGTAGAGCATCCCTGGTTTGGCCTCATGCTTAGCCCCGGACAGAATCCCTGGGCAGGCCGGAAATTCCAAGAAGGTAAAGTCGACATTCGTCCGGATCAATGATCTCCAACGAGGCTGGCACGAGCCAGGCGGACGATCTTGCGCCAACGAGCGCCATGAACTGCTTCCGGCAATCCGCGGGCTACAACACGATCGTAGTCTCGGCTAGCGGTGGTTGTACTTGGCTGAAGCCTGAATGGCTTGAACCTCGAACTCGAAATGAGGGACCGGTGGACTAAGAGTTATTAAAGTAAAGTAAGCTTGCCGTGTCGGAAAGCTTGGCTAATGCGGCTAGTGGGAAGCTGCATGCTCGGAGCTTACCATACTACGTTAGTACTTTACTCTAGGTCGCATACCATGGTACGCAGTACTCAGGCCAGATATCTCCTTACCATCTCGTCAGATCGAAATGGCATATCTCTAAGATCTGGATCCATCCTCCGGCTATTTTTTTAACCCTGCCGCAAGGCAATCATTGGTTGCGTCCAACAAACCTTGATGACAAAGCTACGAAACTGTGATCATGACTAGACCATGGTGGCTTTGCCTCCACTCGTGAAAGCGAGGCAAATCTTTTGACGCCATAGGCTGGCCACGCCTCATATAGAGCATCGCAGACTACATCA
>JAABUL010000646.1_pt1 | contig 73340 bp, 73 predicted proteins | sample 5559151 | NCBI WGS metagenome assembly JAABUL01 (sample SAMN10711876, study PRJNA513368) | rock metagenome | isolation source: Antarctica rocks | place: Antarctica: Victoria Land, Pudding Butte sud | reverse complement strand
CCTAACCTTCGGGCGTCTAAGCATCCCCACCGAGAAATCCCACAACAACAACCGACAATCCTCCCCCACACTCCCGAACCGATAATTCCGCTCATCGCACCGCCAAGGATCAAACTTCACGTCCGTGACCCAGGACTCGTGGCCCACGCACCGCGCCACGAGTTCTTGATCCGCGAGCGACCATATACTGACTAAATCGTCCTGGCCACCGGTGAGCACGTACCGCCCGTCGGGGGACCAGGTGCAGCAGAGCATGGCGCCGTAGTAGGAGCGGTAGACGTCGAGGACGCGCTCGTGGATGTAGTCGAGGATGGTGAGGGTGCCGTCTTCGCAGACGATGGCGAGCAGTTGGCCGTCTGGAGAGAAGGTCATGTCGTTGAGTTTCATGTTTGAGAGTTTCCATGCTGCGACGGGGTTGGTCTTTTGGTCGCGCGATTGGACGGATTTCGTGATCGTGAAGCCGGGTTTGGTTTTGGTCTCGCCGTTGGTGTGGCCGTTTTCGACGGGTGGGGCGTCTTCGGGGACGAAGGCGGCGTCTTCTTTCTCCTTGTCGTAGACCATGAGGGTGCCGTCGAAGTGCGCGGTGATGAAGAGGTTTTCCTTGTTTGGTAGCCACAGTATTCTCTGGATTGGAGAGGTCGTGATCTGGCCATTCTTGTTCAGTCGTGCGTACTTCTGCGACATCGGCTCGTACCAGATGATGTCGCTGGTGTTGAAGCCCATGATGATATCAACATGGCTGACTGATTTCGTGAGCGTATTAACATCGTGACACAATGCGTGCGCTTTCGTAAACAGGACTTTCGTCAAATTCTCAGTCTTGATGTCGGAGTTGAGATCCAGCCACACGTACGCTCTGTTAATGTTCGCGAAAGCCATGAGGCCATCTTGGGACCGTTCAGAAAGGCGCTTCGGTAGTCCTTCATGTGGTATAACTCGCGAGACGAAGGAGGAATTCGACTTCACAATGTTATTCTTCGGCTTCGAACGACCATCTTTCTTGCCCTTAGCAGGTGCTGTGACGTTCAGAGATGGGTTGTTGTCGCCAAAGCCCGAGGTGAGGTTGTAGTAGCCCGCCGAACCAAACCCATTGGCCGTAGATCCTGCATCACTCCTCGGACTTTGCGCCTCCTCTTGTATGCTTTGCGGAAGATTCGAGCGACCACTCTGTGCGGTTGTCGTGCGGAAGAGGTTCTGCGGAGGAGCTTTACGAGGTGCGAAGTTGACTATCGAGAGCTTCGTTCCAGCCTGAGGTGGGCCTATCGTGGTCGCCAGGGGATTGTTATTCGGCTGGAGCGCATCGCTAGGGTGAGGCGGGGGTGTTGCGAGGTGAAGGTCGTCTTTGAGGACATATGTACCCTCGCCGACGACAAGCTGGTACTCGGGGCCGGTTGGGTGGCTTAGGATATTCTGGTAGTCCATTAGCAACTCGATTGACAAGCAGAGACCCATGGCTGGCGGCGGCTGCTGGCAGGACGGTGTGGCATAGATGGCGACTCACATTGGTTTCGAGCAAAGCACCACCGGGCATACCTAGGGATGTGATGTTTAGCAAACGTCACCTGAGTGACAATCAGAAGTTCACCTTACCCGTGTAGAGGTTGCCATTCTAACGATCTGCTGTCAGCACGTGGTCGCAAGCTGTAGGGCGTTCTGGAGACCTACTGGGTAGCGAGGCGGAGGAGGTAGGACGCTGATAAGACAGTCAGCTGAAGTTTGCTCGAATGTCGTCGTTCGTCGCGGCGATGGAGCTGAGGGGTGATGCAAGGCGGTGGAGCGCTTACAACATGATGCGCTGCTTGCTGTAGCCGAGTATAAGATGCTGTCGTTATTTCAATGTCCTCATTCTCTCATTCTCAAGTCCGTCTACTTCATCGCGCGGTAATATGTGCAGATTGGCACCACGAGCGTGGAAGGATGGAGGGAGCATGTCTCGCGGCGCAGTGACTGTCACTGTGGCGCTCTGGCGGGGGAAATTGAACCGGCTGAATATGAGCGGGCATGGGAGAACTGTACTTGACCACATCGTCTCTGCAGAGAAGGAAAGGTCAGCGGATGTAGTTGCCGGACCGTACATTGGTCTTGCAACGGTCAAATTAAAGATGGAGATAAGGTGCAGGTGCTGTGTGGTGGTTGGATCTGCGAGCTCTCCACGTGGTTGTGGAGCAATCGCGTCTGTCATCGGGACCCTGCCCGAGGTGTGATTTTAGTTGTCCGCTCGACCTCGTTCAGAACCATGGATGATGGCGACAGGTATCATGTTATCTAGCCCAGTATAGGAACCATGACTGACGTTGAGCATAGTCCGCATATGTATCGTCGGCGACGAGTCGGTGGTAAGGACCCGGAAGAAGGCGTAGCGAAGGCAGCATCCACTAACAACTCCATCTCAACAGGGCAAAAGCTCCCTCTTGACCTCTCTTGTCAAAGATAGCTTTGTCACTGGGAAGATCACATCAGTTCTACCACCCATCACAATCCCTCCGAGCTCCATCACCCAAGAGAACGTCAGCATAACCCTCGTTGACACCTCCGCCCTCCCGCAAGAACGAGATGTGCTCAAGCGAGAGCTCCGCAAGGCCAACTGCATCCTGCTGGTCTACAGCGACCACTACAGCTATGAGCGTGTCGCCCTGTTCTGGATGCCGCACTTCCGGTCACTGGGCTTGAATGTACCTGTCGTACTGTGCGCGAACAAGAGCGACCTCACTGCCGCCAATGGCGCGAGCACAGCACAGATCATTGCGGAGGAGATGATGCCGGTCATGTCGGAGTTCAAGGAGATTGACTCTTGTATCCGGACGAGTGCGAGAGAGCATCATAACATTAATGAGGTGTTCTTTTTGTGTCAGAAGGCGGTCACGCATCCGATTGCGCCGTTGTACGATTCGAAGGAAGCTGCGCTGAAACCTGCGTTGGTTGATGCGTTGAAACGGGTATTCTACTTGTGCGATAGGGACCAGGATGGACTGCTGAACGACAAGGAGATCCACGACTTCCAACTCCGATGTTTCGACAAGCCACTATCGGACGAAGACCTTGGCAGCATCAAGAGGATGATCTCAAGGTTGACAGGGCCACACAGCGCAGAGTCAGTGCAAGAAGGCATCGACGTCGACGGCTTCCTCCTGCTGAACAAAATGTTCGCCGAAAAAGGCCGCCACGAAACCATCTGGATCATCCTACGAAAATTCCAATACTCCGGCAGCCTCTCCCTAAAAGAAACCTTCCTCCACCCCAAGTTCGACATCCCAGCGTTCGCGTCAGCAGAGCTCAGTCCCTCCGGCTACCGCTTCTTCGTCGACCTCTTCCTCCTCCACGACAAAGACAACGACGGCGGCCTCAACGACTCCGAACTCACAGCCCTCTTCGCACCCACCCCGGGCATCCCCAACTCCTGGGTCGACTCCGCCTTCCCAAGCTGCACCGTCCGTAACGAAGCCGGCCACATCACCCTCCAAGGCTGGCTCGCCCAGTGGAGCATGACCACCTTCGAAGAACCACGCACCACCCTCGCTTACCTCGCGTACCTGGGCTTCGAATCCCCAGACGGCAAAAGCACAGCCTCCGCTCTCAAAATCACCAAAGCGCGCAAACGCCGGAACCGGCCCGGCAGAGTCGAGCGCAACGTCTTCCTCTGCTACGTCCTCGGCGCCGCCCAAAGCGGGAAAAGCACACTCCTAAACTCCTTCCTCAACCGCCCGTTCAGCGGCACCTACAACCCAACCATCAAACCCCAAACCGCAGTCAACAGCGTCGAGCTCCAAGGCGGCAAACAATGCTACCTCATCCTCCACGAGCTCGGGGAGCTCGAACCCGCCATCCTCGAGAACCAGGCTAAACTCGACGCCTGCGACCTCATATGCTACACCTACGACTCCTCCGACCCAGATTCCTTCTCCCACATCCTCGATCTCCGGACTCGCTACCCAGCCCTCTCGCACCTCCCCTCCGTCTTTACCGCTTTGAAGGCGGACCGCGACCGCGCGGTCCAGCGCACGGAGGTACAACCGGACGTCTATTGTGAGCAGCTTAAGATGGCTAAGCCGTTGCATGTGTCGGTCAATTGGGGCAGTGTTAGTGAGTTTTTTGTGCATTTGGCTGAGAGTGCTACGGCGCCGGCGGGGGCTTTTCCGAAGACGGAGCAAGGCGGGGGGCTGGTGGAGTGGTTGGGGATTTATGTGGCGGCTGGGGCGACGATGGCGGCGGGGGTGGGTTTTGCTTGGGTTTGGAGGAGGGGGATGATGGGGTCGGGGAGTTGACCGGATCTGAGGAATGGGATAGGGAGAGTCATGCGGTGAAGGTGAACTGGAGGTAAAAGTGTCTACGGGTTGCATTGTTCGACGGTGTACAAGGTAGATACCCAGCTCTGTATAGTGAATTCTGAATGAGAATGAAGCAAGCAACACCTCAGTCGGCGACACTACTGTAGAGATGACCAGGATGATTGTCTTCATGAGCGGACCTCGAGTTGTGGTAACGGCAAGCTAAGCAGGCCAAGATGTACAGTCGGGTAGCTAAGGTTGATAAGGTCGCCCTCATAAGGAAACACCGAGATAAATGCTCCATGAAGCTTTTCTGAACAAAACACAAAAATATGTTTCGGAACTACAGGTAGGCTGAGGGCAATGGGACCACGATACAAACGACCTGCAGATTATCGAGCGTAAGTGTAAGATATCGTGTCTATACCTCTGCCACTTATCTCGACATCGGGCCCGTCGTCTTCCTGGATCGTTCCCTAGACGCAAACCATGGCATCGAACGACACATACCGCTCATCGACCCACGCCAACGGCTTCGGCAACCGCATCGGTTGGGGCAAACGGCCTGCCCTCCTACTCATAGACGTCTGCCAGGCTTACTGGACCCCCGACTCGCCCTTGGATACTTCCAGTAACCCTGCTTCGGTGGAGTCGCTGGATGTTATGCGGAGACTTCTTGCAGCCGCGAGAGCCGAAGCTGCGGGAGGTGATGGTGGGAAGCAAGTTCCGGTGATTTGGACGACGGTGAAGTATAAGTCCGATATGAGCGATGCGGGGTTGTTCTATAGCAAGGCGAAGCAATTGAGTATCTGGGCTGAGGGGGATGAGAGGGGGTTGGGGGGTTGGGTGGAGGGACTGGTGCCGGTTGAAGGGGAGGAGGTTGTTGCGAAGAAGTAAGTCCTTTTGATCTTCTAGGTGGTGTAGGTGTTGACGGTTGATGTGGTGGCAGACATGCATCCGCCTTCTTCGGCACGGAGCTGGTCTCGAAATTGGTGCTGTTGGGTGTCGACACGTTGGTCATATGTGGTGTGAGCACGAGCGGGTGCGTCAGGGCAACGGCGTTGGATGCCTTGAGTTATAACTTCAGACCTATGGTACGTCAACTCTCTCTCACGACAACGAGCTTATTGACAGCTATAAAGGTCGTCGGTACAGCATGCGGCGACCGCAGCCCAGCAATCCACGATTCAAACATCAACGACATGGACGCCAAAATGGCAGACGTAGTCAGCGAAGCAGAAGCCATCGAGCACTTGAAAGCTGGCTGGTCATGACTTTAGCATTATCGGTGCCTATTGCTGGCTACCATATTCTATGAGTGTAGATGAGACCCGACTCTCGCCAGCGTGTCCCTCATATCGTATCGTACAATTCCCTATCCCTCTCTCTTGCCCTCGCAGGCAGCGCATCATACCATATTCATGTTGATATCCGGAAACCCTAAATCCTCCCCAGCAAAACTCTGCCAAAAGTTCTCATCCAAATAATTAAAGAAATCTCCACTCAGCACATCATCCGGCGGCGTAGGCTGCTGCGCCCCACTCCCAGTCGTCGACGTCTCAGGCGTATCAGCCGCGTGCTGCTCCTCGCTCGCTGCAGGAGTTCGGAGCATAGCTTTCTGCATGGACTCGTACTTCTCCTCCCCAGACGCGAACTTCGTCTCATAAACCTGCTTCATCCACCGTATCCGCGTCGCCCACTTCCCGAAATGGTCGTTCTTGATATCTAGACCGTCAGTCTTGGCCGTCATGGATTGCTCGTAGCGCACGGCGGCGAGCTCGACACTCTCGATAAAGTCGATGCGGTTGCTGAGGATATTTAGGTCCCAGCCGTCGACCTCCAGAGAGGCGATCTTGATGAGCACGATGAAGCTGTGTGCGAATTGGGCGAAGACGGCGAAGGGCATGGTGAGGTATGCGTCGGCTGGGATGGTGAAGTAGAGGTCGAGGAAAGCTTTGAGAGCGTCAATTAAGCGGCAGAGGTCCTCGAGGCGGGAGAGGAGAGTGGTGTCTTTGTTTTCTTGAAGGTCGTTGAGCGCGATCTCCCATATTAGGACTTCGGTGACGTGGTATTGGAGTTGGAGGAAGGTGTTGTTTGGGTCTTTGGTTGGGTCGGCTTTGCGGAGGCGGGTGAGGTCGGCGTTGAAGGCTTTGGTGTACATCTGAAGTGGTGCTTGTGGTGTGCCGATGTTTGATGTCTCTTCGATGAGGTGTTCGAGGCGAACGATCTGGACTAGGAAGAGGTCACTGTCGTGGTTGGCAGCTGCCTCTAGACTGACAAGACCATTGCTGAGGTAGTTGGTCCATGGCATGGCGTCGATCTTCTTGAATGATGATGATAGTAGGGAGGAGAGGTAGAACGTTCCAGCCAGGATGCGATATTCTTCCGGCTGGGGAACGCGTTCTGTCAGCGACGCGCCGTGTACAGCTTTGGTAGACTCTTTCTTGAAGTCGCCACATTGCTGTGGCGGGCGGTCAAAGCCAAGGTCGATTATCATAGCCATGGCGAGGTGTATCAGGTTCGTACATTGATTCGACGAGAAGATGTGAGGGTGATACCAGCCGACGAATACCAGGATTGCCTGCAGGATGTCGACGGATTTCTCGCAATTGATCATGATCCGTTCACTCAGGTTCCGCGTCAGTCTCTTAACATTTGCCTGCTGTTTTGCGAGATCGTCGAACGAGGTTACGACGACGATGGCATGTAACAGGGCAGGTTTCTCAGCATAAAGCTGCTGAGCTGTAGTGTTGGCTGGGAGCACGACGAACGGCATAGCGGAAGCCATCAGTCGTCGATACCTGTCCAAAAGGACGTCCGCTTCGGGCATAGTCACTCCAACAGACTGGTAATCGGCGAACGTGCTAATGGAGGCAGCAGCTCCCTCTTTAGCAGACGTAGGGTCTGGACTGCCGCTTGATGAGGCACTCTCTGAGACGTCCTCCTGTATCTCGTCGATCGCATCGCAAAGTGAGTTGAGTACTGCTTGCTGCCGTGGGTTTTGGGCATCTTCCAGGATTCGTTGATCATGGTACAATCTGTCCGTCCTTTCCGAGGTCTGTGATATGGGCGGCGAGGGTTGCCCTAGATCAACACTGAAGCCACGGTGAGATTGTGTGGTGGCCAATGCATTAACGAGATGCTCGATCTTGTTCTCGAGCTTCTCTAGTTGAGCAGCACGACTAGTCATACGTCAGCGGATGATCACTTTGAGATACCGAGAGTTCGATGGAGTGCGGTATGGTCAAACGATAGATCAAGCTATACAAGAGTGTATGCATAAGACTGCAGGTACTTGGATACCTTGCCGACATACCCAAAGTCCAAGAAAGGAAGGAGGTAGTAGAAATCAACCAATGGACTCACGTTGTCTTAACGACCTTTCGACGCCTCAGTACCGGCTCCCTGGAATGACACTCCTTCCTCAACCTCGAACATCTAACAGAACATTAGCAACCACCCCAACAAAGCACACGCGTCGAACAATGCATACCTTTCACAAACCTGCTGTCCAGCACGCTTCACACACTTCGCCTTGGCCTTCGAACAAGTTGTGCACGATCGCGACGCTGACTTAGCATCCATGCCGGGCGCGGTGGCAGAATCAACTTCCATTTCCTGCAGTGCCTCGGGCGGAGGGTAATATATGGGTGCGATCAATCCGGACATCCTCTGAGGGAAGTAATCGTTGTTTGACCACGACATCGACAGTATTCCTCCGTTTCATTGATCGTTGCTTAGGAATGGGACGGGTCCGGAGGTTCTTTTTCGCCCGCTTCTCCGCTTCGGAAGGATCGTGTCGACTCGCCTTGGTATCGCGCCAGCGGTCCCACAGTTCGGTTTGCGAGGCGATTCGTCCGTTCGGTCCCTCCAGATAAACTCCGTTTCGAAAAGTCCTTGAGAATTCTAGAGTTGCAGGCAGGGCCGGCTTCCGGGACAAAATCTATCCGCCGCTCTCCAGGATTCGCCAAAATGGTCCACGGATTCCAATGCGACCGCCCATGGAGTTAAATAAACACCTCTCAAGACCGCGCAAGGATCATCAGGCTCCCGCAATGTGCGCACATAGCGCAGCAATCGGTGGAGAGACCTTGAGGACACGTTTGATGTGAGTCAAGGCACAATGCCATCATGGAAGGTGCGAAGGACGAATGAGGATCTGATAAGCTGCTTTATCGGCCGAAGCGCTGCGAGGGACCCGAAGTGCGGTTAGACTGGCCTGTCTGTTTGAGGGAACATGACGGATGGACGTTCCGCGGACAGCGACGGGCCAAGTAGACATTCGAGGCTAACCTGGGCTCGTACGATGTTCAGCGAGAGCAGGAGTTCTCAGACAAGCTGCTCGTGTGGACGGAAAGTCATTAGCACGCAGGGCTGCAGCAATGGCTGGTCACGGGCTGAAGTGAAAAGCTGACTCTCCGCAAGAACCCATTGATGAGAGGAAGAATTCAAGAGGTGCTCACAAGGGTGGCAGTCGAAAGACCTCCAACGATCATATGACTCCGCCTCGAGGCCGTACAAGCAGGTTATTCATTCCGTGCGCTTATCTCATACGGCCTCGAGACAATTGAGAGTGTTCATAGCACTCTCGTCGAAGGCAACGACTTTCGAGCTCTCGTACTGCAACTTCTTCTGGTACCCAACATGCATGCTCGCCTGAAGGTCACACCACCAGGCAGGCAGCAGCAATGACATGCATTGAACGGAAGCAAGTTTATCGCAGGCAGCACTTGAGAGGTGAAGTCAGCAAGAAATATCAAAATATGTAACCTTATCCTAGGCTCGCTCGAACGCCGTACACAGACCCACCATCTCAAGATCCACGCATGGCCTTTTGTCCCACCAGACCAAACTTCACCTTCTTGCTTAACAACCACCAAGACTGGCTAACGGCTACGCGGTCTTAGCCCACACCGCAGCCAAGCCGATCAAACTGCTCGTCGTTCCAGCAAGACCAACAATACCATCGTCGAAGTTGGCATAGCCGAGAGCACTGCTGGGAACAGTGGCATCGCAAAGGTCAGAGATGAGCTGGAGTTGAGTCGCCGCTCGGTCCCTAGTAACAATGTCAGCTACCAAAACACACTCGCTCCCGAAAGTAGGAACAGGCTGTACATACTTCTCAAGCTTCTTCACCTCAACATGCTTCTCCGCATCCCCACTCTCCCCCTGCTTCTTCATCTCCGCCTGCATATTGTAAAGCGTATAAACCCCCGCCGCAACATTACACAGCAACCCCGCCAACCACGCCCGATACGCCTCCTTCTGCAACCGCGCCGCGCCCTCGAACTTGCGGATGCCCGATGCATCGATGTACGTCAAAGCGTCTAAGCTCAAGTAGAACGCATATCCCAGCTGCCGGCCCACGGCAAGGTACTTGAGCACTGGGTCCATGGACTTGGCGTCTGAGGCAACGGCCGCCGCTTTGAAGTGCTCGACGAACTTGCCGATTCTCATGCATTTCCTAACGTTGCCGAAGTTCTTCTTAATGTTCTCGAACAGTGTGACGGTGGATTGGGGATGGTTGGTGCGGTAGGTGTACCAGGCGAGGAAGCGGGAGAAGTATTGGATTGTGCGGAGGGTTTTGTCGCGGCCGACTGAGAGATGTTAGCAGTGTACTGTGGGCGGGCGGGAAGGTGTTACTTACTCGTTGTCGCGACGAACTTGTTGTAATGGCTCACCAGCGGGTGGTAGATAAGCGCATCGACGACCATTTTGACGGCGGAGAGGAACCCTATTCCTGGCGAGAGCTGTAGGTATAGGTTGAGGTGTTCTTAGGTGGTCTGAGTAGGTAGTCGTAGGTCGTGGAGGTGTGTAGTCCGGTGTAACAGCGTTTCTTGCGCCCTGGTCGTACCGGTCGTGCCGAGGCTTCGGCATGTGCAACTCATCCCGTCCCAATGCATACTAGATTGCCAAGCTTGATATGGCCGTTGACATCCTCACTTCCATCTCCAAGCGATCGATCATCAAGCTACGGCACTTTCCTACACAATGGCGAAGAAGGGTATGCTATCATCGCCGATACTGACAAGACTGGTACTGACACCATGATAAGCCAAGTCACGAACGATAGCCGTGCGGCTCATCTCAATGGCCATGACGGGCTACTACAAGACCTTCTCACGACCGCGAACCCATCGACCCCTTAGCATGCTGAAGTATGATCCTGTCGGTATGTACACACTGACACCCACAAGAACCTCTGGATACTAATACCATCTCAGTGAAGAAGCAAGTCCTGTTCCTTGAGCAGAAGCGCGGAAAATGAACGCGAGTCTACATCATCGAAACACAGTAACAGACATCCGCGCGTTAGCTCCACCGATGAGGGATGGTGGAGCCACTTTATCGCGTCCGAGCACCGCAGATGGAGTGGTTGGAGAAGGGAGACGCGCCTAGGGCGTTGTTACAGACACACCAGGAGAACGGGCTGCTTCGCGAGGCCGAGCAGTGGATTTGGCTGTAGTACGGAGGGCTCTTCACACCACAGTACCTGTCATATTATGAGATTGCACTTATGATGGCGAGGAAGGGCGCATGCAATGGGAGCAGAACATGCCAAAGTTCTTTAAAGCAAATGAGCTAAGGAATTATACGAGGGCTAGACATGCTCATCGAGGCCCGGATGTACCATCAGCAAGTTCGAACATGAGTCCCAGAGTATCAAGCAAATCAAGCAAATCGCACAGCACTTGTCTCCAATTTCTGCTCTTCAGAATCTCGCAAAGCAAAGCACACCAAGATAAGAAATGCACTGCCGAAAGTATGCTGGAGCTTGTTGTTGATGAGCAATTCGATTCCGAGTGAGGTGAGCGTTGGCGTATCAGCGACCGTCCAGCTCCTGGGAGAAGCGCGCGGCATACTCGTCATCTGTGAGAATGAGCATGTGTCTCTCCTGAACGGTAGTCGCGCCACTTACGCTTCGACATCTTCTTGGTGCTACGAGTGTTGCGAGAGCTAGCTCCTGCAAGAGTGCGCATATGCGACGGTCCACGAGGCAGGCTCGAGCCATGCTGGGAAGATTCGCGTGATCCAGAGGATCTCGGTGGAAACATTGACAGGCTGTTGCTTGCAGACTGAGCACTGGAGCGCAGTGCACGCCCGCCGACACCAATATCGATCGGCAGCCTCTTCTTCCTCTCGGCCTCGTAGCCCTCCACCACCTGGCCCTCCGCTTTCCTCTTCTGGGCTTGAGCCTGATTGCGTGCAACGAGTCGCGGGTCTGCAGTGTTGTAGCTGCTGTTTCGAGAAGCCTTGCGCTTTCCAGCACTGTTGTTTGTGGACTGATAGGTACTCTGCCTACGATTGTTGGTCTGGCTGTCATGCACGAATCCTGGTGAGCTACTGTGGGAGGACAGCGTGCCTTTCAGTGCAGCTCGGCCGCCTCCGTCGCCTATCTGAGGCGTTTGCTGGCGGAACGTGCTGCTCATATCGTCACGTGGACCGTACGAGTGGGCAAAGCCGAGAGTGTGTGAAGAATCGTCGGCCGGGCGAAGTCGCTTGGATGCGCTGTTCGAGAGCGGAACTGGCGGCTTGTAGGTGTACTTGTCTTTTTCGGCCTGGCTCCAGTAGAGACTGCTGGACGTTGTGGTCTCCTTCAAGGCTCTCGCAGCATCCATCGAACTGTCAGCCTGCTGAGAATCATCGTAGATCGTAAAGTCCGCAGTTGGTCGATAATCGAGGACGTCCTTGTGGCTCGATGCGAAGAACGGTGATGGAGCGACAGCCGAGACAATCTTTCTGGTGTCAAAATGTTGCGAGGAAGGAAACGAACCGTATAGTGGCGCGAACGTTGACTGCGTGTCCTCCTGCTGGGTCTCTTCCACAATCTGCGGTCGCTGAGTAAGATCTTCCTCTCGGCCGGCCAACATATCGTAGGCTCCAATCGACAGAGACATCTGGGCACTCCGTATGTCATCCGGGTGAACAGCGAACGGGTCCGAAGCGAGCTGTGTCTCTTCCACAACCGGTCCGGCGGAGGGAGGTCTGCTGCCCGCCGAGGCTGCCCTGCGCGAGTCTGGACGGATCACCTCTGGTACTGGGATAGGGTTGACTTCGACCAGTGTGTTGGTATTACGGTCCACCTTCTTCCTGGGCCTGACAGGCTCTCTGGACTTAGTGTTGCCTGTCGGGGTGGTACCCTTCCCAGCTGCTGTATCGTTCCGAAAAGCGTTGAACGAGTCTTACACTTGTGAAAGGTTCGCCTCCGCTGTCTCTGCCCGATGCTCCATCTGCTTGCGTTGGTCAAGAAGTGCCATCTGCTTGACTTCGACGGCTGCATCTGTCTTGGTACGAAGGTCGGTGGCCACCTCCTTTGCTTTCCTCAACTCAGCCTCCATCTCGGTCAGCTGTCGGTTCGATTCGGCCTTCTGCTGATCATGGATCTCCTGCGTCTGCTGCCAACTGTTATTGACCTGTACCTGGTACTCGTCATGCGCAGCTTTCTCCGCTCGTGTTTCCGCCTGAGACTCCGAAAGGGCCTGCTGGAATGACGCTTTCTGCCGCTCTGCTTTGCTCTGTTCGTCCTTGACAGCCTTGTCGCAGGAGGCCTTGAGCAGCTTTTGGCCCGCCGCTGCACGTTCAGCTTCATCCTTTGCATCGGCAACTTCCCTCTCAAGGGCTTTCAGCGAGGCATCGTTGCCCAGACGCTTCTTCTCCAGCTCTGATCTTGCTTCACGCTCGAGACGCTGTGCATCGCTAAGAGAGCGCTGAAGGTTGCCCACTTCCTTCGACATGCTCAGCTTCTCAGCAACGGCTGCCTCCACCTTGCCCTGCTCCGCGGTGAGTCTCGCCGAAAGAGCGGCGTACTGTTCGCTCACCACCTTCTCGCGATCAACGGCGTTGTGCAGCTTGCTGAGTGAGGCCTGCAGATTCGCGATCTCGTGCTTCTGGGCGTCGACCACTTTCTTCGTTCGATCGAGTTCCTGCTGAGTTGAAGCATAGGCCGATTGATCTTGCTCCAGTAGCTTGATTTGTGCATTGCATGCTTTGAGGGTCTCTTTCAGTGATTTGACTTGGTCTTGCAGTCGAATACGCTCGCTGCAAAGTCTCTTCATATCATTCTTGGCGTCGGACTTCAACTTGAGCTCCACTTGCTCAACGTGCCCGCTCATCTCTTGTCGAATTCGCTCTTCGTCATGCTTTGCCTTGCGGATGAGACTCTCTCGCTCACGCTCGAAGTCAACAGCTTGAGTCTTGAGTTGATCCAGGCGGCTCTTCAGGGAGGTCATTTGGTCCTGAATATTGGCGTTTCGAGATGTCGGTGAGCGAATCTCCTCAGACTTGCTGGCCATTTCCGCCCTCGCTGACTGGAGGGCACACTTTGTTAGCTCATATTCCGCTACGGATTCGTCCGATGGCTGTCTCTTAGGATCCGAAGCTGGAGGGGGTGTGAAGCGTGCGGTGGCGAGCTTCGTCTGTAAAGCGTTGTTGTGCTGCCTTAGCTCTGCTGCTGCTTGCTGAGAGGTGGCGAAATGGGCGTTGATATCGTTGACGCGAGCTTCGGACGCTTTGAGCTGCTCTCGAAGCGAACTGATAGTCTCCCTGTGATCTGCTTCCTGTTGTAGCAGGCTCTCCTTGTGGCTAACCTCAGTCCTGAGCTTGCTCACAGCCTCGCTCAGGTTGGTCTGGAAGGTCGCTGCAAACGGTACAGGGTCAAATGCAGTAGCAGTGGACTCTTCCACGTGACTGCTCAACCTAAAGACCTGTTAGCCAAGTTCTTCTGATGCTGGCGTGCTCGACATACCGCTCGCTGATCGTCTCCACGAGACCCTTTACCGATGCAATCTGATCAACAGCTTCTGTCGTATCAGAAGTGGCGCCCTGCACCACCGCAAATGTTTGCTGAAGCAACTCGGTGACTGTGTCATCTGCTTGCCCCTTTTCAAGAGTAGCATGGACCTCGTACAGCTTGTCGAGGATGGCATCGGCATTCGACTTGAGCGACTTCATGATAGCCTCGTCTGACTGGGTCACTGAAGAGAGCAAACGCTCAAGCCGGGCACGACTGTCGCGCTCTTCGACGAGCATACCAGCCTTCTCGCTGAGTTGCTGAGATAGGTAATCGGTTCGCAACGTAGCGGCGTCGAGGTCAGATTGAAGTTCGCGGCAGTTCTCCAAGGCTTTGTTGCGCACCTGGAGCGCATGCTCGGAGGCCTGCCTGACGTCCTCGATGAGAGCGCTGTGCTCTTGCCTTGAATCATTGTGTCCGTCCAGGAGCTCCTCACTCCTGCGACGAACGGCATTCGAATCGTGTCGAAGCTTGTCGAGGTCCGTACCAAGGCCATCGACAAACTTCTTGAGCCTGGGAAACTGTGAGTCGTACTTCTTTAGCTTTGCTGTGTGCTTATCGAGGGTAGCGGCAAGGTGTTCCTTTTCTTCAAGCACAGCATCGAGTTCCTCCTGCAGCTGCTGTCTAGCCTGGTGAGCGGCTTGCAACTGCTCTTCCTTCTCGTGTTGAATAGCCTGAAGATCGGCTGCATTCGCCTCCTCGACCTTGCGTGCCTCGTAGGCCAGGATGTGTATCAGGTCGTTTACTTTGGTGGGAACGCTTCCCGCCACTGGAGGCTGCGTTCGACTCTTTCGACCCTTTCGTCTCGTTGCTCCAGCAGACATGGACTGTCGAGCGCCGCCATCAAACGGCATACCACCACCGACAGTCATCTCACGGTCAACATGTTGGGATTCCTCCTCGTAGCTTGCTTGAGCAACTGGGATGAGCGGCTCAGGTGAAGGCCTGGTCGAATGTACAGAGCATGGTCGTGACTGTGGATGAGGCGATACAGGGAACTCCTGCTCCATGTGTTGGGGTTGCGCTGCTGCTTCAAGCGTCGACTGTGCATAATTGGGCCGTGATCGTGGAGGTGGCGTGATAGACGAGCCCTCGTCTGTCTGCTGCCGTTGTGCTGCCGCTTCAAGATCCTCGTAAAGCTGGTTGTGGGGAGACCAGGAGCCGTTGGCCTGACGAGTGTCATCGGGGGCCGGCAGTGGTGCGCGTGAGGCCAAAGACCAGTCGTCAGCTTGAGGTTGTGCTACGTGCAACACAGCGTCTGGCTCCTCCATCTCGATCTGTGGGACCGGCTCGGCGAAAACATGCTGTGGCTCCATCAACGGACCAGAAATAGAGAGATCTTGCTCGTGCTGCTCACGCAAGGTCGAGTCTTGTCGACGCTTCGGCTTCTTTCGTCGCTTCTTTGGATCCGTGGCAAGTCCTCGTGGCTCAGCATCCTCCAAACTCAACTGGGTTGACTCTTTCTCAGTAGCGTGTTGTCTTTGTGGCGCCGTAACGGGCTCCGGTAAGAGCATGTTGGGGCCTGGACGAAAAGTGTTAGCAGCAGCTTATTCCTACACGTGTATCACCATACCAGTGTCATGATCGGTAGAGGTGACTTGGTGTTGCCACCCCTGCCCGTTCGAGGTCTCCGGCTGACCTGCACCTGCAGCTAGGCGTCTGCGGTTTCCTGTGAGATCCATCTGACCACGAGTCGCTCTAAAGAACGAAAAGTCGGCTCCTGCTTGGGGCTCAGGTGAAGTCTCGCGTCTACTGAGCAGTCGGCTGGGTGCTGTCGATGCATCATCACTAGTGTCCTGCGTCTGGTTCAGCTTCTTCGGCGATGTCGTGAGTATTGTAAGCAAGTTGTCGTCGGCATCAGCATCATCGAACTCCACATTGCCACTGAACACGGTACCAGCTGACGTTGGTCTCTCGCTGAAGGGTGTCATATCTCTCACAATCTCCTCGCCACCGGTCTTGAGAGGAACGCGCTCGGTGGTGTGGAGCTCTTTGTACTGGTCGTCCTCGGCCTGCAGCATAGACTCATCGAAAGATGGGGTCTCGTTGTCGTGGTAGTCGTTCGGATGAGGGCCTCCCAACTCGTCATCCTCGGTGATGGCCATTGTGATATGACTTCGGTGAGAGCCGTGGACCCCCACGAATGAAGCAGCTCCTAGGGATCACGCAGATGTGGCTAGTATCAAGTTCGAGATGGAGTGTGATGAGAAAGGAAGAGTGGCGCAGCGATATGAAGATTTTTCATCGAGGTGTGGCCAGGTTTGGCTCATCAGGCAACTACGACCTCGCGCCTTCCTCGCGAGCACACCAACGCGAAAAATGCACGAAATTGATGAAGGAGACGGCCAAACTTACATATGACTGAAAGATGGAAGAAAACATGTATGACAGTACCTTGCGCTTACCTATAAACGCAAACCTGCCCTGCTCGGCTTGCACAAAGCCGCACTGCCAATGCGTACTCCAAGGACCCTCTGAGCTCAGCCCAGCGGCGAGGAAACCAGGGTTTGTCCTTCGGTACTGTTGTCGCATCGTCACATGCCGAAGTCGACTGGAGCTGGATGCCGTCAATTGACCAGCCAGCAACCCTCGGAAGCACTTGTCGCCTTCGGCAGACGTGATAAATCCAGAGCACGACCAGGCTCGATACGTGCAATCTCGGACTACTTCTCGATACTATCGTTGCACGTGTAAACCGTTGGGACCTTCTGCTCCAGCGCAGACGCTCGAGATCTTTTCCAAAGCCGAGCAGCCTCTCGAGGAGTCCTCACACATCGGGTTACATGCCGGCTCAGTGATCCTGACTCGATACAGTTCGAACCTCGACTTTGCAATCGAGACTGAAACGCACCATAGGGATCCATGGGAGAGGCGGGCGAAGAAATGCCTTCCAACAGGGGCGAGGCTGGACGAAGAGCGCACTGCAGCCATGACATCGAACACTTCGTATCTCACAGGCTTCAATATCGCTCTGCACATTACCGCAACCTGTTCTGCGTCGATCCCGGGTGCCCGTCTTCAACAACAGGCCGTGGAAGAGTTCTTTCAAGCCGTACTCGAGGGGGGAGCTAAATCCGAGTGCCAGTCACACAATGTTCGCATGGTGATGATGCGGGCAGCTTTCTATCGCACAGGTCGGCTCCAGAACGATAGAGGTTACTCCCGGGCACTCCTGTAATGCCATGAGGAAGTGTGATGTCTATTCTGACCCCTGTTGATGTTCCACAAGGACTCCACGCTAATTGTTCCCTCTCTTCAACCAATCACAACGCCACAGCTAGATCGCAGCAACTTCCTCTAAGCGCTCACATCTGCCAAGTACCCATACAGACATCTCGCAAAGCACTTCTCGCGAGTCCTGAAACGCAATTGGCACCGATGCAGAGATAGGAACAGTCTGTCTGGACCGGTCACGTTCTCGGCATGTAGCTGCACGGCGCGCACATTCGAGGCTTCGCCCAAGGGCGCTTCGATGGTAGGAGATGTGCTACACTTTCAACATAGGTAACGGTTCTCTTTCGCTTTTCTATCATCGTTGTTGTTCCCGCTCTCTTCATCGACCTGTCTAAGTAGCTCGTTGAACGAGATTCTCCTCTCGCTCGAAGCAGCTCGTAAACGAGTCCGCCCCCTCGAAGCATTGCATGCGCGACCATGAAGACATCCTCCCTCCTCCTCCCGCTCCTAGCAACTCTAGCCTCCCTCTCCTTCGCCCAGGACACCACCTCCGGGACCACAAGAAACACCCCTCAACAGACCGCAACCCACCAACACCAAACCACCACCCCCTCCCCCTCCCCCAGTCCAGCCCCAGCAACCACCCTCGCAACCACAACCTCGATAATCCAAGCCACCCGCAACGAACCCGGCTCCCCAACCTACGCCTCCGCGGCCCCAACAATCGACACCCAAGGCGGCGCCTCCGGCACCGACAGCTCCTCCTTCTCGCTCTCCCAAGGCGGGCTCATCGCTATCATAGTCATAGTCGTGCTGGTCGCCGTATTCGGGATTGCGAGCATTGTGCTCTTCGTGCTTGCGAAGAAGCGGCAGTGGAATGTCAGGGCGAGTATCAAGCGGGCGAGTAGACGGTTGACGGGGCGGGATCCAGGCCCGACGAGGAAGGAGGCGGAGGCGAGGAGGAAGAGGAGTGGGGTTGTTGCTGGTGGGAGGGGAGGAGAGAGGATGGGTGGGAAGAGGGAGGTGACGGTCGAGGTGAAGGATGAGGAGCTGGGGCCCTTGGATTATGGGAAGGCGCCGACGACGAAGAGGCCGGGGGAGAGTGGGTGGGTTGGACGGTTGTGGGGGAATGATTGGAAGTGAGACTTATGTTGATTCGAGTGTGTGCAATATGGGTAGATGAAGTGTATGATAGTAGAGCAATGGTGTCGATCTGGTTCGATCTGACTGAGCGATATGATACACGTTGATATATTGGCAGCGAGCAGAACGTGAACGGCAGACTTTCACTTTTACTCGTCTTGCGTCGCATCTTCATCCACTTCTTCAGCTTCAGACTCACTGTCCACTTCAACAACACCTCCATTCCTCATTGGCGTCAACGGAGTCGCACGCCCTTTGGGTCGACCACTACGAGATTCACCCTTGATCTGCGTGCGACCTTCGACGATATCATCGACATCTGCAGTATCGTCATCTCCGATCAATGTTGGGCCGTCAACACCATCCTCCCGGTCGTCTGCATCTTCCTCGTCGAGCTCGCGAGACCGCTGCAACCGCTTGATCTGGCGGACCAGCACAGCGTCGGTGTGCAAATCGCTCTTCGTCAAAGATTGCGAGCAGCCGGAGACTGGGCATTGCACCGTCTTTTCTCCAGAGCGTCCACCTCCGACATGCGCAGTGGAGCCGTTGATTAGACTCAGGATAGCCTCGGCTTCGAAACTGTGCGGGCACTTCTTTGAAGTCAACGGCTTCTTGAATTCTGTAAGCGTCAATGGACACTTTGTGCTGATGGTCGTCCGAGACACCGCAAGATCGTCGTCGGAGTCTTCCTCTTCATCACCGTTTCGTGCTCGTGTAGTCATTCCCGGTGCTGGCGCTTGCCCCTCGTCGAACCACTCGTTCTGATGCGACATCGGTACATCTCCAGTGGGGTGTCTAGCATCGTGAACAACTCGTTTGAAGTCTCGGTAAGCATTGTTGTCCGCATAACGGTCTGTCAAGCTGTGCGCTTGGTAGCGAGTCTTCGAGTCGTCAATCTTCGCACGGAACGTCTCGAGAGCAGACTTCTGTGGTTGGGTGCCGCCTCTCGGATCGGTGGGCTCAAAGTCCTGGTACTCCTCCTCGTCTCCCTCCTCCCCATCTTCACCTTCCTCCCGGCCCCGCCTTCTCCTCCGCTGAGTGGAAGCAGCTTGCGTGCTCGCTTGCGTGCTGGCATTGAGTCTCGCATCCGTGGCAGTAGCAGCGATAGATGCCTTGATGTCCTGCACACTATGCTGTCCATCAATCATCTTCCGCATGCTCTCGTCCATCCGCGTCGTCATCCTCGAGACTTTGTCCCGCAGCTCGTCCAGGTTCTGCTCGCCTTCGTTGGCGCCATTCTCTGCGTCTTCTGACGTGGGCTCAGTGGTCTGGGCCTTGCGCTTCTTCGATAGCTTGGTCTCCCGCTCGGTTAGACGGTCGTTGATTTCGGCAGCAACTTCTGATAGTGCTTTTTGCGCATCAGCAAGGCTGTCGTCGAGTTTCTTCAAGTTGTGTGATCTGGGCAGATTGTCCAGTGTGCGTTGTGCGGTTGGATTGAGCGGGAACGAAGGTGCTTCATATGGTGGTAATTGAGTACCGGCTCTTGCTGGTTGAGAGGGCGTGGGTGCTACGGTGGATTGTCGACTAGGCCCAGCATTTGGTTGTCGGGCTCGAGGCGGCATGATGTCGATTTTGTTATGTTTATATTGTGAAGTACAACATGAACCACTATACGCGTTCTGGTTGACGCGATCTAAACGCACATGATACCGAAGATTTGCCGACAATCATCTTCTTCGGTCCGGCGTCCCGCCGACTTCGCACCATCCACCCCTACATCTCTCCGAAGCATTCGTGACTTGGAGACCAAATCGTTAACAGAGTACAGGTCTCATGGAACAATGAACCCGACAACCCGATCGTTCGGGCAAAAACGGCATCGGTGCATTCTCCCGACACGCGATGCTGATCTCACCCAACGTAAGTGGCCAGCTTCACCCCGCACGAGACCAAGAACAGCTCCCCAGTGCACACCGAGAAGCGGGCAACAGGATGAGGAGCACCACGGCACAGCTCAACAGCTCGTCGTCCCCTTCTTGCGAGCGTTGCTTCCTACTTGTACCTGCGTAGCTGTACATTTCGCTGCAGAGCTTGCATGACTGTTCCTCGAAGACCAAGACGCGGACACCAACGTCGCCTGTAGACTGTGAAGCCGCCTTGTTGGGAGCACATGTGAGTGGGAAGAGCTTAGCTGGGGACGCGGATCGGTTCCAACTGTTGTGAGTAAGCGATTTCGTACGTCTCACCAGTTTGGTAGTGCGATCAGATGTAGAGGAAAAGCCACAATCAGGTACATTGGTATACCAGATGGCGGAGCAGCGGGAGGACTTGCAGTCGTTCACTGCCAACCTGTTCCCACTAGACACTGTATATGAATTCACCGCCTCCAACCAGACTAACAGGTAGAACAGCAGAACAATCGAAGACCAAGTCGAAAATCGAGTCGAAGACAAAGCAAACACGAGTCGAAGCCCGAGTCGAACTTGAGGGCTCGCGAGCACATCCAACCAGTACAACCCATTTCTCTCCACTCCACCGCACACCATGAGCTCCACAATCGACCAAGCAAAGGCCAAAGCCGACGAGGCAGCCAAAGTCGCCAAAGATGCGGCAGCGAAAACACAAGAGCTCGCACAAACCGCAAAGACAGACCCAAAAGCCGCAGCACAAGGTTTTCTCCACACACCCTTCATGCGCGGAGCTCTTCCCTTCGTCAACGGCGGGCTCGCGGGCATGGTAGCCACCTCCTGCATCCAACCGATCGACATGATCAAAGTGCGACTCCAGCTTGCTGGTGAGGGAACCACGGGCGGTGTGAAGCCCACCCCTATAAGCGTGACCCGAGAAGTCATTGCTCAGGGCAAGGTGCTGGATCTGTATACTGGACTGTCTGCTGGGTTGTTGCGGCAAGCTGTGTATACGACTGCGAGGCTGGGGTTTTTCGACACGTTCATGAAGACTCTTGGTGCTCGGGCTGAAGAGCAAGGACGGAAAGTCAACTTCTACGAGCGCGCGGGCTCTGGTCTCACGGCTGGTGGGTTGGCAGCTATGGTCGGCAACCCGGCTGATTTGGCCCTCATCCGCATGCAGTCTGATGGCCTCAAGCCGAAAGCAGAGCGAGCGCACTATAAGAGTGTCATAGACGCTCTGAGCAGGATAGCCAAGACCGAAGGCATCGGTGCCTGGTGGGCTGGCGCATACCCGACAGTCGTTCGCGCGATGGCGCTCAATTTCGGTCAGCTCGCGTTCTTCTCGGAGGCCAAGTCGCAGCTACAAGACACCTCCCTCAGTCCACGCGCGCAGACGCTCGCGGCGTCGGCGATTGCCGGCTTCTTCGCGTCATTCTTCTCGCTGCCGTTCGACTTTGTGAAGACGAGGCTTCAGAAACAGTCGAAGGGACCAGATGGGAAGTTGCCGTATAGTGGTATGGTGGACTGCTTCCGGAAGGTGATCGCGAATGAAGGGCCTTTGAGGTTCTATCGTGGGTTCTCGACGTACTATGTGCGGATAGCGCCGCATGCGATGATTACGCTTATTGTGGTGAGTATCCGACCCGGGCAGGAAGGAAGAAGTAGATTTATGCTGACTTATCTTCGTTCAACAGGCCGACTACCTGGGCTTCATCACCAAGTGACCCACCCAACGATGATCGACACACTTGCTGTACATATGGAGTTAGGGTATCCCAGGGGCAGTCTCGAGACTAGGAGCGACAAGAAGTTGGTGCGACGAAGTTGGCTATGAGCTTGATGAGAAGTCTCGGGAGCATGTGAAGCGGCGTTGAGAGAGATAGGCCAGATACTGCGAATCTAGGAAGGATGTCAATACCTGCGTATGCCATTGGACGATGGTCTGAATCTCGAAGGTAACAAGGGCACGGTCGTGTGACCTCGAGTGCGAATTGTGACCTCGTCGTAGCGAATTTTGGCGTTGCCGTAGGACTGGCCTCTCGTGAAGCTGCTGAACGTGATGGACATGACATCCGACCATTGATGTCAGTTTGATAGGTGAAGTCAAGTGGTAGTAGGCGCAACGGTCACTGGAGACGGAGCCTCCCGCTTAAGGTAGTTCGTCTGGGGTCACCTGCAGGGCCCCGTGAGCCCCGGCAAAATCGAAGGACAGCTTCGCTTCCAGACATTTCTACACCCTACAGTTCCACCTCCATCCATCACTTTCTCAAGTATTCACTGAGACGTACTACAGGTCACAAGACGACCCCATTCACCTACGACTTCCGCGAATTGATTGACTACGCATGATGCATAACTAGGAGCACCGAACTTGTCTATACTTCACATCGTCCCACCTCACACGACTCGGAAATTCTACCTGGTACCCTCTCACGTGCAACACCACGATACCCGTCAGCATGGCTACAGAAACGGCTACCAACAGCAACTCCGCTGGAGCCGATGGGCTTTCGGCAGCTGAAAAGCTTATGCAGCAGCATGCCGCCGACGACCATAAAGTCACCATTGAAGACGTCCCCGACGAGGAGTTCACCCTGCACCCACCGCCTTCCGGCGCCGCTTCCCTGCCGATCAGCACCGACCCGTCTCGGGTAGCTACTCCATCTGGCGAACAAGCTATGTCCAGCAAAGCAGCCGGCAAGCAGCCAATGCGCGAACAACCGCAGCAGGCTCCCGCAAGCAAGAAGCCCACCATTGATACTCAGTCTGAAGATGCGTTCCCAGCTCTGGGCGGGCCAAAAGCGCAGCCAGCTGCTGCTGCACCGACACCGTGGTCACGCAAGCCGGCAGCCGTCGGGAAGGCCGCAAATGGAATGTCGAACGGGACGACCAACGGGACCTCCGCACCCTCGAACAAGTCTTCTCGCGCGAGCACTCCAATGTCTGGGATTGTCACTCCAAGCTCAACTGCACCATCCCAGCGTGGTCCGACTCCGCAGATGTCGTTGCCTGGGCGTTACAGCGAACAGATCCAGCTGCATCCGTCCATGATGACACCGCGAAACCAGCTCAAGAAGCCTGTGGTCGATATCCTCCGAGACATCAACAAGCGCTCCAAGGCCAATGTGGAGATGAAGGCTGGTCCAGGGGGTGTTGTTGTCTTCGAGGGCACTGGACCTGTGGACGCTGTTCGGGTTGCGCTGAAAGAGGTCGCAACCCAGCTATGCTCGAAGGTATGTACAATGGTCTTCAAAACTCGATGCACGACTAACGCGGTTGTAGCAAAACGTAAACGTCCCGGTCCCTGCCTCCATCCGTGGCAAGATCGTTGGGAAGCAAGGCGCAACGATCCAAGCTATCTCTAAGAGGACAGGGGCGCGCATCAATATATCTAAGCAAGAGGCGGCCGAAATAGTCGAGGATGACGACTTGGACACCATGGTGGATGTGACAATCGAAGGCGACCCATTCGCCGTCCAGATGGCGAAGCAAGATATTGAGAAGATTGTGAACGAACATACCTCGAGCGCCAATACTCGGCTGAAGAATATACCACCGGAGTACTACCCGTTCTTGAACGCGCACCCTCGCACCAATGCACTACGTGAAGGCCGCGATCTAAAGATGCAAATTCCTCAATACCACACTTGGAACGAGCAGCCACCTCCACAAGCGCCTGCGGACAGGAAACCAGCAGCATTCTCGGCGCAAGCTGGGCTACCTATACAGCTTTCAGGCGAGCGACAGGCTGTAGCAGAGGCGCGAGCTGAAATCGAACGGCAAATGCAGGAGCTTGAACGGCAGCTTACTCTGGAGCAAATGGCAATTGAGCGAGGACGCCATCAGTTTATCGTCGGTAACATGGGCACCTCTCTCAATGACTTCCTTGCCGAGACTGGCTGCTCTGTCATCATGCCTCCGCCAGGTGACGACTCGGAGATGCTCACTGTCGTTGGGCCCGCTGACCGGATCGAGGAGGGTATGAATAAGATTATGGATCTCGCTTCCAGCATGTCAATGGCTAGTGCAGACATCGCAAAACAGCATGCAAATGCACCGAGGGGCGCACAAGCCCATGCACGCGATGTCACTCGCTATCTTCAGCAGAGACAAGGCATCGAGGAGCTCGAGCGCATGCATAATGCTCGCATTATGCCGGATAGCACAGGCGCCTGGCAGATCTATGCTCGCGACGGCAAGAATGCGATGAAAGCTCGCTCAGACATCATGAACCTGATCAGTGGCCACCCGCCCACACGATTCCATCCTGTTGAGGTCGATCCGTTCTACCACGAACATCTCCGCCAGCAGGCAGCTAGCAACATCAGAGACCAACACGGCGTGCGAGTCATTCTTCCCGAAGATGGTGATGAAGGCCCAGTACTGCTTGTCTTCGAGGATCGCGCACCTTCGCCAGAGTATCAGCTACCACGGCGGCAACCGACTGCGCAAGACGCACAGGCTTTCGAGCAAGCGCTGCAGCAAGCACAGCAGGAGATATTGAGTCTGATCAGCGGTCGCGAGGAGATTGTCTCTCGAGAGGTCGACGCACCTGTGAAGTTCCACGACAAAATCAGGCGGCACGTTGATCGCCATCACTCGTCACAACCTGAAGGCTTCATCCCGACACAAGTCATGTATGGTGGACCACGGCAGCCACAACAACAAAGACGAGCACCTACTCCAAACGTCAATCTGCGCGGCCCGCAAAACGACGTTGATGCGCTCATGCAGAGCTTGCTCGCGTTCATTGAACAGGAGAAGCAGGACGAGTCCGAGCGCGGTTTTACTCTCAGCTTCGACTTCCCACAGAAGTTCGCTAACCATCTAATTGGTCGCCGTGGCGAGAACATCAATCGTCTACGAGAAGAATTCGATGTGGACATACAGCTCAATGACGGCAAGTGCGAGATCAAGGGCCCTGAAGCGAAAGCCAATGCCTGCAAGAAGCACATTCTCGAGATGGGCAAGAAGCTGGAAGATGAGGCAGAACACCATCTCAACATCCCGTCACAGTACCATCGCGACCTCATTGGCTACCAAGGCACTCAAGTCAACCGTCTGCAGGACCGCTATGGTGTTCGCGTGAACTTCCCACGCAACAGAGGAGGCGATGACGATGCTTCAGAAGCTGGCGAAAGTGTTGCAGGACGCCGACCTAACAACCAGCTACCTCACGAAGTCATTATCAAGGGCCCGACCAAGGGAGCTGATGCTTGTCGCGAGGAGCTGCTGAGTCTGCTGCAGTACGTGAAGGACAATTCTTTCAGTGCGACTGTCCAGGTTGCGCAGAACCAGATTCCCTCACTCATCGGTGCTGGCGGCAAGGAGATGGAGTCGATGCGACTCGAGACTGGTGCACAAATTGACGTGCCTAATGCGCGAGAAGCTGCTGGTCCTGGTGGCCGAGCTGAGATCAAGATCAAGGGCTCGAAGAAGGCTGTGGAGGAGGCGAAGAAGCTTATCGAGGAGAAGGCGAAGGTCTTTGACAACACTGTTACGCGCAACCTTGAGATTGAGAGACGGCATCATCGTCTCATCATTGGTGCTCAAGGTATGCAGCTCAGCTTCCTGCTATATTCTGTGCGCGTATGCTAACAAGATTTAGGCTCTAATCTGCGCGGTATAATCACCCAAGCTGGTGGCCCAGACGACACACGACTCCACAACCGCATGATCCGCTTCCCGAAGACAGACGCTGAGGGCAACAACATTCGTGTCGAAGGCCAGAAAGCTGTCGTTGACAAGATCTGCGCAGCGATTGAGGCCCTAGTCAATGAGCAAGAGTCTCAAACTACTGACGTTGCTGAGGTCAAGCCGGATAAGCATCGCCTACTGATCGGCAGAGGTGGCGAGACTCGCCGACAACTTGAGCAGCAGTTCGGTGTCACAATCAACGTCCCACGACAAAGCGAGACTGGCGCGCAGCGCTCGCAGGTCCGCATCGCAGGCCAGCCTGAGAAGGTTGAGGCGGCAAAGGCACATATCCTCGAGATCACGAAAGATCAGGAAGGCGAGACTGTATCTGTGCCACGGAAGTACCACCATTCGATCGCGGACAATGGCCAGTTCTTCCGCCGTCTGAGGAACGACCACAAAGTCACCGTCGACCATGCAGGCCAGCGTCCGCCACCGAAGCCTTCAGCGCCAGCGCCTAGCCGCGCGAACGGCGAGTCGATGCCTCTGATCACAGATGACCCGACGGCGAACGCCAGCAACCACTCCTGGGAGATGCACGATATGCACTCCTCGACCGAGGAAGGCGATATCCCATGGGTGCTCTCTGGCCCCTCTGCTGAAGCTGTTGCGTCTGCACAACAGAAGTTGACCCGCGCTCTGGACGAGGCTGGCAAGCAGGATACCATCGGTTTCCTCATCTTACCCGACCCGCGTGCATACCGCCATGTGATTGGTCAAGGCGGCAGCGAGATCAACAGGATTAGGAAGCAGACCGGGACGAAGATCCAGGTTCCGAGGGATCAGAGTAAGGGAGAGGCGATTGAGATTACGGGGACGAAGGGGGGAGTGGAGGAGGCGAGGGATGTGATTTTGGAGGTTGTGCAGAATAATGCTTGATCGAGGCCAAGAACGTGGATGAGATGAAAGGTGGCTTGAGATGTGGTAGGGTCTCGCGACCGAGAGAACGATTTGGAGGCAGAGAGGGGGTTGGTTGGAGGATGGCAAGACTGGCTTTAGCATTATTTTTATCATAGTTTTGGAGCGTGTTTGTACATTAGATCGGAGAAAAGCGTTGTAAAGATCTGTTCGATATCTCCAGATTCATCTATCGAGGCATACCGAACGAGCATCATGTCGTATGTTTTGGTAGCTGTTTCCCAATGATGAGCACATCCATCCGCCGTGTGCGGCTCGATGGCGGGTGTCGTGGATGGACTCACGATCAGAAAACGGAAGTGAGGTCCGGCACATGTGAGGCGGAAGTAAACCGGGCGCCGAGGTGGAGTTGGCAGCATTGACTGAACGGCTAACCCTTCAAAAAAGCACCCCACAGCGAATCAACGGAATCTTGCTTACTGCGACTTCATTCTCGTATCGAACGATAGACTATTCCGCCCGTATCTCGCACTCCCACGATAACCATCCTTACGAGACTCACCACAGCGAGATAGGATTGTGAACGACTTCGACGAGGAGTGATAGAGACGAGCGGTGGACAGGAAGGCAAACGGCAATCGAACAAGAAGGACGAACGGAGAGCAACAAAATGTCGGCAACCAAGGAGCTCACGTACTCGGACGTGGCCGAGCACACGTCGAAGAAGGATCTCTATGTCGTGATCCACGATAAGGTCTACGATACCTCGAGTTTCGTGGATGAGCATCCGTATGTCCAGCAGATAACAGACCCCGTTTACCTAGAAGAGGTGAAAGACAGGGATGTCATGCTAACTGATGGCTCTAGAGGTGGTGAGGAAGTAATGCTCGACGTAGGCGGCCAAGACGCCACCGAAGCCTTCGAAGACGTCGGTCACAGCGACGAGGCGCGCGAGATTCTCAATGGGATGTTGATCGGGAACCTGAAGAGACAGGTACGTTCCGACCCCGCCCTTCTCCACCTCTTCCTTCCTTCCACAGCCTTTGATACTGACAGTCGCCACAGGAAGGCGACCCCAAACCCAAAACCTCCACCACGACCTCCTCCTCCAGCAGCGCCGCCACCTCCTCCGCCGGCGGCCTCGGCGTAGGCGTCTACGCCCTCATCCTCGTCGGCGGCGCGCTGGCCTTCTTCGCCTACCAATATCTGCAGAGTAGCAGCCAGCAGAAGTCTTAGGAAGGCTTACGCATGGCTGGTGGTGTGGATGATATGGTGCCTGAGCTATGAGAAGAGCTGAAGAGGGAGATGAGTTGAAGTAGAGGGCGGGGAGAAATAGTTGCAAGATTGCAATGCATGAGCTGGTGTGCATAGATGTGTCTGTTATCTGGCTGAGGTGGTGTGGAGTTCATATATGCGTGGGCGAGCTATATAGCCTGCGAGCGAGCCTTGCATCCGTTCTTACAGACGTCCGATAGATGCATCAATATTTCGTGATATCGATACATGATCTAGCACACCCTCTTCCCCATGCAAGACACGACCCGGCCGCCAACACCAGACGCCTCGCTCGACCAGAACATCTGTACAAGTTTAGCCTACCTATAGAAATCCCCCGGATCCCCACCACTACCTCCACTAGGTAACCGCTGCCCCTGCTGCTGCTGCTGTGCAGGCTGATACGCCTGATACTGCTGCCCACCCCCCGGTACCCCAGGCGGCGGCGCACTAGGCTGCTGCGGAGGCTGCTGCGGAGGCGCCTGCTGATCCCACACTGGCGGCGGAATCGAGCCTGCACTCGGTTGCTGACCGGAGTAAACACTCGTCGGCGATTCGAAAGAATGCGTACGCTGCCGTGAAGGGAGGCCGTCGCGATCGCTGTGCACCTGCTGCGGGATCTGTGCATGTTGCTGAGGCGGAGCGTAGCTATCATACCCCTGGTGCACGGCGGGATGTTGCTGCTGCAGCGGAGGAAACGCACCAATCTGCTGCGCCGAGGGGTAAGAGTGGCGGTTATCGACTGGGCTCTCGTAGCCGCCTGTGCCGAGTTCTTGCGGCTGCCCGCTATTGAGGGTGTGGATGCTGTTGGGTCGGATTTGACCCGCAAAAGCTGCTTGTGGTGGGTTCTGGCCGTTGTATGGATCGCTAGGTGCAGCTGAGAGGGCTTGGGGGCTGGGCTTGCGGCGGATTTCTTGTTGTTGGGCGGGAGGGGCGCCTTGGAGACCGCCGGGGATGAAGTGGAAGGGTGCTGCTGCGCCGTTTGAGGGCTGGACTGCTGGTGGGCCGGTTTGGGGTGGGTAGGGGTTGCCGTAGGCTGGTTGTTTTTGGGGAGGAGGTTCGGATGGAGCTGGTGAGTAGAAGCGTTGGACATCTGGCTGAGGTGGGAGGTGTTGTTGGCTTTGCTGTGCGAAAGGCTGCTGAGGTGGGTATCCTTGGGCAGAAGGTGGCCCTTGGGAAGGGTAGGCTTGTGGTGGCGGTCCTTGTTGCGGACCACCGTATCCCGGCTGCTGCTGAGGTGGGTACATCTGCTGTGTCGAGGGCTGCTGTCGGATGGGATATTGTTGTTGGTACTGTGGTTGTGACATGGATGAATCGAGTAGTGCTTCGTAGTCCCTTCGTGCTTTGATGAACTTTTCGTTGAGCTGCGTGAAGTCGTCTGCAGAAAAGGTCAGTACATGCGCTGCGATCAAGACACGGCCCAAATCAAGCATACCTTTCTTCTGCGAATACTTCCCAATCAACTCAATAAGCTTCGGCCGGATCGCCAACGTCCTCTGATACAGCTCACTGATCTCCTCCTCCTCCCTCTCGCCTCTCCTCGACCCACCACCCTCACTCCTCACACTCAGCAAAGCGAGCAACTTTTCCACATTCTTGATCTCCCCAAACACCTCACCCTCCATACCCGCATCCCTCTCCAACTCCTCCTTCGTCGGGTCCTGCAACTTCTCCACATAATTCAGCGGAAAGATGCCCGTACTCCCCCTCAAACTCCCCTTCCACCAATCCTTATATACCGACTCCAACACCGCAATCACATCCCCCTTCCTGAACGCCAGCTCCCCCGCCTCCGAAGGCGTGAAATCATACAGCGCTCGCACCCGGCTCACCGTCGCCGCCGTCGTCCCTTGCTGACTCTGCTGCGCACCACTCTGCGCCTGTGTTCTCTGCGCGTCTCCATCCTCTTGCGCCTTTGAATCCGGCTTCGTATTATCCTGAATACTCAACGCCAGCGCCTTCTGCAACTCCTCCTCCTCCTTCCTCCGCTCATCAGGACTAACCTCCTTCTTCGCCGGCTTACTCGGCGGCATCAGACTCGGCTGCTGCACCCGCAATTTCTGGTACGCTTGCTCCATGATCCCCAGCTCCGGGTTGCGGCCGAACTGCTCCGTCCATGTCGACATGCGCTCGAGGACTTTCTGCTTGACCTGCGAGTGCGTGTTGCGGTCCGCAGCCAATCTGAGTAAGGCATCTGTGAACGCCTTCGAAGCGAGCTCGCGGTGCAACTCCGGCCCGCAGTTCTGGGAGAGAGCGTTGGCGAGTTCGAGGGTGTAGAGCTGGACGTTGGCGTTGCGGTGGGCGAGGCGCTTGATCAGGGCGGCGACTGCTTGTTGCGGACCGGAGGTGGAGGCGGATACTTGGTCGCAGACGTCGAGGATGAGGCCCCAGGGCTCGGAGGTGAGATTCTCGTCGGTTGCTTTGCCTGTGGGCTGCTGTTAGTTATCTACATCGTACTTGTAGCCCTCGTGCTGTAGGCAGCCTCGTCGCAGCGGGTAGAGTGCACTCACCCACAGCATTATCCAGCTGATTGTTCTGTGCGCGGAACATCGTAAAGACCAGCTATGCGCAATCAAGTGTTGAGCAGAAAATGAAGGTCTCAAGAAGGCGAAGAACAGGCAGACGTCAATGCCACACAAGTGAACCGCCTCGTCAAGCCCGCGCCAAATCCTCAAGCTTGCCCGCGAGCGTCACCAGCCTCGTGGCATATGACGAATCACGGCTCAGCTCCGCCACTGCACGTATTATCAGGCAAATATACGATATGAGCCACATGCAGTCGTTCAGTGTGCCTTGATTTGTTCGCGTTTACAATACGATGGAACGGAGGTCTGAGATAGATAGGTGCACCGGATACTTTCAACACCTCCCTCATACCCCCAACTACCTACCCTACGCTATCTATCTACCACACCCCCGGCCTCACGCAACCTCTAGTGCGGGCCACTGCTAAACCCTCCCCAGCAGTACCATCAAAGTATGCGTTTGCTTGCAAAACCTACCCCGGTGAACGCCCTCCTTGTGTTCCGTAACGCCCATCAACCGACGAACCCCCTCTATCCCTATTTCTTCGGTACTTTCGTGACAGTAAAGTAAGTGTTGCGCATCCAGTCTAAGGCTCTGGTAAGTTCCAAGAGAGGAGTGGCCGGTTGTGTTGGCTCTTCTCCGGGAGTGACGAAAATGGGTAAGGTGGTAAGTAATAAGGTATCAATGTGTTGAGTGCTTGCTTTGCTCGCTGGCTTGAACGCTTTCCGTGCAGGTTGGATGGAAGATGCTGGTAGATCGATGGATGGAGGATATGTCGAGACATGGCGGTGAGCATGAAGGAACCCTGTCTCCTCGACAAGGCGTGTCGTCAGGTCCGAGCCTGACGCTTAGTGCAAGATCGAGGGCGCTCAGTTGCCCTTCCGCGCCTTCTCCTGCGCCCTCGCCTCCCGCGCCGCCTTGACGAGCGGCGTGAGATACGATAGCGGATCCGCGCGCTCCATGAACGGATGCTACAACACACATCAGCACACACCCTCCCCGAAACCCACTTTTAGATCAGGAAGGAAATACTCACACTCAACAAATCAAAAGCACTAGCCCTCTTCTCCGGATCTACCTTCAGCGCCAGCGCCAACCACTCCTTGAAACACTGCGTCAGCGTCGCCTCATCCTTGATCTTCGGAGTCCCGTTCGTCGCGATCAGATACAACGCGCGGAGCGGACTCTCGGTAAGATAAGGCGGCTCCCCTTCAATCATCTCGATAGCCATGATGCCCAGACTCCATATATCAACCTTCCGTCCGTACTCCTTACGTGTGACCACCTCCGGCGCCATCCAGTAAGGCGTGCCGACCATGGTAGTACGCTTCATCGCGCCCTCGTTGATCTGGGCGCAGAAGCCGAAATCGGTCAATTTGATCGCTCCCTCCATGCTCAGCAGGACGTTGTCGGATTTGATGTCCCGGTGGATCACACCCCTGGAGTGAAGGAATTGCAGGCCGTTGAGCGTCTCGCGGCAGACGGCTGCGATCTGGCCTTCGGACATCATGTTGAAGGTTACCACGTCGGTCAAGCTGCCGCCTTCCATGTACTCCATCACCACCCACAAGTCTCCCTTGACCAAGAAACTGTCCATGAAGTTGACCACGTTCTTGTTCGTGCTGTCCTTCATGACCAGGATTTCGTTGATGATGAGGTCCTTCTTCGGCTGCTGCTCAAGATTCATCTGCTTGATGGCCACACACTTATTCGTGCCGACTTCGAACGCGGTGTAGACACCTCCCGATGCACCTTGACCGATCTTAATCAGTTGTCGGTATTTCTTCGTTGGGTCTCCGGGGCTGACGATCTTGTGCAGTCTCGCGATGACTTCAGCGTTCGTGATGGACTCGCGTGTCCGGTTCCTGGGTCGTGGGACTGCGCCGATCCCTTTTGCAGGGTCGGACATGGCTGGCTGCATTTGCTGCTGCTGCATCGGGACCATCGTTGCTTGCTGCTGCATCTGCCCGTTGTGCTGACGTTGCGATTGCGATCGGTCTAGCGAGGTCTGCTTAAGAGCTTGCTGCGCGGCCTTCATCGCCTGCTCCTGCTGCTGTTGGTAATATTGCGTCGTGTTCTGAGGAGAAGGAGGATAGCCTTGGTTTTGAGCTGTGTTGGATCGACTTCGGTTCTGTGGCTGTTGCGTGCTAGACATATCATTTGCCACCGGCTGGCCATATCCCGCTTGAGGAGCGCCATATAAATCCTGCTGCGAACTCGGGACTGGCGGTGCGGCTCTCTGTGGTGGAGGTTGAAAATTGGTGGTAGGTGGCTTTGGTGCAGCTCGTAGTGGTAGGAGATTGCCATTGACTTGCGGGGAGACCGGAGTCTTCAGACCTAGTCCTTGTGTCTGTGGTGAAGCTGGGTACTGGCCATATTGGCCACCTGGAACGGGTGGAGGAGCCCGTGGGTTCTCAAAGCTCTCCCCTTCGTTCCTTGGAAATCGAGGACTAGCAGGTGGACTCATCATAGTTTGCCCGTAGCCTGAAGGGGTGAGGACGTTTGGTGACATGCCACCCTGAGGCGTAAGCTGCATCGGGCTGTCCTCAGGGTGTGCGTTGTCGAACTTGTGGTACGTCCAGTCATTGCTATCTGTCTCGTTATTCTCGTTGAAGAAGGTAACCACATCAATGATCGCGCGTGGATTTTGCTTCTGTTCTTGCTCTGTAATGCCATTAGCTTCGAGTGTCCGTTGCCACTCTTTTGGCAGGCCCTGTGCAAATAGTGTTAGCAAAAGCAACTCTATATCATCCTCCCGTCCGGATAAAGCCTCCTCCGCCACCATTTCTAAGATCATCAGAACATAACGTTGAGACCTACCGTGAATTCCCCAGTCTCCTGATCATATCCCACATGCGTCACGTGCACAGGATTCTCCGGTGCAGATATCGCCGGTCTCTTCGGTGCGCCCACCAGATTATTCATGAAGCTCGAAAAGCCGCTCTTCTTCTTCATCGCCTTCCCGTCCTTCGCCTCGTCGCTCAGTCGCTGCCGTGGACTCCTCGCGCCCAGCTCTCCTCGGGGCTGCGTTATGTCCTCCATCCTTCTACCAGCCGCTGCCAAGCTTTGCGAAAGACCCACGTCGGGGTTGGCGAGGGTCACCACGCTGCTGCCGGTCCTGGTGTGCTGTGGCTGCGCCGGCCGCGCCGCGGTTATGTCCGAATGCTGTTGGAGTAGTTGTTGTGGTGCTCGGGGTGGTAGGAGCTGCGGGGCTTCGTAAGAATATGGGATGGCGTCTAGGTTGGAGATGATGGCGGCAGAATCGAACTTGGTGCCCAGTAGGTCTGTCGGTACCTTGTTCGCGGGCACAATGTAGGGATTGTCGAGCGATTGCGTCTGTGCTAGGTTGAAGGTGTTCTGGTAGTTGCGTTGGGCGGCGGCGGCGTTGTTGGCCAAAGCGACGCTGTCGAGCGAGGTCTGCGAGTTGGAAGGCAGGGTGGGGCTCCGGTGGTGAGTGGATTGCTTCGCCGAGTTGGAGCGCGAGCGAGTCGAGACTGGCAGCGACGGCGAACGGGTGCGGTTGTAGGGGTCGGTGGGGAGTCGCTTGGTGAGCTTGTTGCGGTGGTGTTGGTGTTGGCTATCTCTATCTCCATGCGGGCTTTGCATTGTCGCTATCGCTTAAACATTCCGGGTCATGGTTCTGCATGCCTTGGTAACGGGAGATGCAGCTGGCAGACGCGCCACGTCGCGATCGGCGCAGTCGCAAGAGTCAGGGTGCTCGATGGTCTGGAAGCTGGCTGCCAGCGCTGGTCGACGGCAGGAAGTGGTAGATCCAAGGTGCAGCCTCTCGAAAAGCGCGCTAGCGGGGACCTTATAATGAACTCCACTATAGCGGGTTAATAATCAAATGGAAGCTATCATCACCACATCTCCCGTTGGACGACATCTCCTCCTCTGGTCCTTACAGTGACCTGCCGCTTGCCGACGTAAGGCCTGTGTCCGTCTTCGGTACTGACTCCGGCGCCCTTTGTGGTGCCAGTGCCGCACAGTTTCACCATGCAATCTGACGCATCACCTCTCCAAAGCAGGGATGCCAGAATCAAGAAGCGCTTGCTGCCGCTCGCTTGATGACTTGGAAACATGTGCGATCTCCGCCTCAGCCACATGGCGGATCTGCAAACAAGCGTGTCTGTCAACGTGGCCCTCATGCAGGCACAGATACAATGCATGTCCAGCTGAAGTCGATCTGCTCGGCAGCGACTGGAACAGCCCTGTTCGGTGGACAGCAGGATAATGAACTGCCTTGCGTATCGTGGGCTCACCTGGTGACGCCCTTGCAAGTGCTTGTGGGCGGCTCCACCCCAGAGCGGATAATCTGTCACTTTCGGCTGCCGGCGTTGCTGTCACTCAGAAGTGTCTCAGCAAGGGTGTACTTTCGGAGGAGATCGGACATGGTGAACAAGGACGATAAGGCACTTCATGTGTCTGAGAGATGGTAGCTTCGTGTGCACCACGAGGTGTAAATCTCCGCCATCATGGGAGACTCATGCTGCTCGTGATAGGGGATAATAGCCAGATGACACCTCACGACAGCTTAACGAGATTACAATAGACCGAGGACAAAGACGATGCAATGCTAATTCGTATAATATGGATGTCCTAAGGGTGGATCTACACGTGGGTGTGGTTGACTGAAGCTCACCGTCCACCGGGTCGCGACTGCCTCGCCAGCGCTGATATCCGGCAAGCACGGATAACGTAAACTCGAAAAGCAGAAGAAATGGTACTGAGTTCTGCAGTCTGCATCGGATATGTGTCGATCGCAGAGCAGAGGTGAGTGAGGTAAGCTATTCAGGACACGGCGGCCACTGGACATCTATTCTCCCTGCTATGCTGATCTATGTCTAACGTGTGTCCGACGCCTATACCCATCGCAACGCCTATACCCATCGCAACGCCGATACCCACCGCCGCCCAATCCAGGTTAAACGCTTGGACTCCTTGTCGCTCGATGGCAAGCCGCAGAAACTCCACCTGAAACCGTCACACCACAGCACAAGCCCTCACGCCATCTCCATGTTCTCCCTCAGAGCCTCGTGCGACCCATGCCTCCCAAACCTGTTCCATCTCCTCGCAGGCTTCTCGGCCTTCGGAACCCTCATCTCCCGCACATACCTGGCGACCTCCCCAGGATGGACCACATTCATGATCGCCACCGCGCTCAACATCAGCACCGCATCGAAGATGTAGATGTAGACCTCATGGCTCATGATCGTGCCAGCATTGCCCTGCACGTACTCGACCACACGCACGAGCGAGCGGATGAAGATGAGCATGCTGATGACGTACAGGCTGATCATGTGCTTGGTCCACGGCCGCTCCTGCGCGAGCTGCGTCGGCACCTTGAGCATGCGGAAGTGGAAGAGGGCGGCGGCGACGACGAAGAGGCCAAAGGCGATGATCTGGAAGACGAGACCGACGATGATGATTGTGTTGCCGAGGTCGGTGTTGCTGCCGCCGCTGGAAAGGATGGTGGCGCCGGCAGCTTGGATGACGAAGGCAATGCAATCGCCGGTCACGAAGATCTGTTACGGTTGCTGTTAGCAAGGTATGTCTTCGCAGGGACTTATTGTTAGGCCAGACGAACTTTGGTCAACCATGTCCTCCGAATGAACAGCGCGGCCCCGCCATTGACCATCAACACGATCCGTCCCAGCTCCATATATATCGAGGCCGCGAAGAACGTGGGTGCGATGAGCAGGAAGACAACTTGGAGGATGAACGGAAGCTGCGTGTACGGCCCTGGATTCTCGTTGGCAGAAAGGACGCGGCCGACGTATCCGGCTGCTTCGAGGACGGCCCCGATGATGAAAGGAATCATGAACCAGGTCCTTGTCCGGATCATCTGGAACAGGTGGATAGCACTTGCGAGGGCGAAGAGGGAGACGAAGATGGCGGCTGCTGCGAGGGAAGGCTCATAGCGGTAGTAGACGAAGTCAGAGCCGGAGTTGGGTTCCGAGGGATCCTGGGCTGGCATGGTTGCGGTAGCTTCTCGTGGGTTCCGGGTCGTGAAGGTGAGGTTGAGAAGGCAATGGGTGGTTGTGGTTGTGGATCTGGTTGTAGAGATGTTGTTGTTTGTACTTGAGATTCTGGATGAGGACAATTGAATTATATCTACCTTCTCGTTGCACTGCCTACCTGTGACTATTATATCTTCTTCGCATTGGCGCCTGCGTGTTGTGGAGTTCGGACATATCGCGAAGCTCTCTGCCACCAAAGATGGGTTGCACGTGACCGGCTGTTTCAAGGAAGGCGCTGTTTCGGAAAACTCAGGAAAGCATCTACCACACCTTATTTTAGCCAGTCGGGCGTTGTACGGCCCGGCCGTTTTTAAAGCGCTCGATACCGAACCCACTCTCTTTCGCACGTAGGGCGGAGCTAATCCTTCATACCGCGCCCTTAAGCTGTACGCGGAACCTTATTTGCTCGACGTCGACCAAGATAACAGACTGTACAGGAAGATGTCTCGGTTTAGGCCCAGTGGCTGTGGAGGTTATTACAGAACCCGATCGAGTCCTGACGACGGCTTCTGCTTACGAGAATGCGGGATGAAGTTGAAAGTAGCAACGGAACGGGTTTCGGAACAATGGACATTCTGTTGCGTTGCGGGGCCAATTAATGGCCAACCATGCTGTTGTCGAGAAGGGCCCATCAGGCTAGTCCGTAGATGCCTCACAGTCGAGATACTTCGACTTCTTCCTATGCCGCCTGCCAGTTGTAACGCACCATTTGTTCATAAGATATGAACAAACAGTGGATTTTGCAATTCGGCCGGAGATGGGTTGACTGACGTGACAGCGAGCCGATAAGCCGTGAGATGAGGTTCGGGCTTCTTCGTAGTTACCAGACCATCGTAGAATCTAGAATGGTAACATGTGGAGGCAACATCTTCTCAGTCAAAGGTCACTTTCGTCCCTTGGAACTTGACGGGCGCTTCCCTCTTCTCTTTTGCTTTCTTCGCTGCCTCCCAGCTAGGATGCATAGGTCGCTCCGGAATGGCTTCCTGCTTCACCGTATCCTTCAACCTGCCACTTTCATCACCTCCACCTGTATAGTCTGGACTGGCCCTCCTTTCCGCTTTCGCATACCCACCATGTCCGTGGCGCTCACCACGACTGACAGCACCACGTTTCGGATCCCAGCCTGCATTGCGATCCTGTCGTTGCAGGTGCTTCGCCTTTACGCCGAATTTCTGCTCCCAGATCTGCTGTCGAGCACGCTGGCCGCGGCGATTTCTTTTTGGCGCGATGTCAAGATCCTCGATATCTGAGCCAGATCCAGAAATGTAGCCTCCCATGGTCAAAGAAGGTATGAACGCGGATTTTTTTGTGGCGGGAGCCTTCCTGGGTTCCGGAGAAGATGACTGTAAGTCGTACTCGTCCTCGGACAAAGACAGGTCTGCTGCAACGTCGTAGCCTCCCGAACCCGCTTTTCTTGATTGAGATCTCAATCCTTCTCCTGGGAGTCGTCGCTCCAATCCAACAACATCCATATCTTCGCCACTGCCGTCGTCGGACGAAGCAGCGAGGCGGTCGTCGTAATCGTCAGAACCACCTTCAAAGTCGCTATCATCACCTGGGAGTGGTCCTTTGGAAGATTTGGCCGGCAGGCGGAGCTTGCTATTATTTGCTCTCGTTCGACCTTGCAATTCTGCTCTATTGGACGATGCGGGACCAGCTTCAATATCCTTCGCCCTTAGACGCTTCTGTCCCGAAGCCTTTCCGTCCTCGTCCCTTACGCCAAGTGCACGTCGAATTTCCGACACTGCACTTTTCAACGCTGACTGCACGGGGTTCGAGTTACAGAGACGAGCACTGATGTTCAGAGTAGCTGTATCAGGTGGGAGCTTCGCCGGATTCTTCACTTCAGGTGGTAAGTCAGGGTGCTCCGAAACGGCTTTGCTTTTACAAAGCGTTTTATGGAAGTGGTGCGCCGCGCATATGTCGATGTCCAGAATCTGACTGGTGTTAGAACTATGCTGACAGCACAATGTGAGAACTAGGTCAATACCTTCAAAGCTGCCACCTCATCGTCGATACGCTCTACGCTCTTCTTCTTCTCATTCTTGCCAGATTCTGCGTCCTTCCTTCGACGACTGAGCTTCTGCCGCTCGAAACCTTTCGCGACTTTGAAAGCATGCCTCAATTTCGCCGCGTTCGTTTTTAGCTTGAGCTGAACACGCTGCTGCTTGAAACTGGTCGCTGCCGTCGCACCTGGGCTATCATTTTCTCGTTTCCGCTTCGGCATGTTGTTGATGGTATGTTGAGTGACAATTTGTGCAAAGAACGCTGATGTCGAATCTTGAGAGGATTTTAGGTTCGCGCCAGTGCGCCCCACTCGTTTCCTGGCCCTTTCATTGCACTTCAGCTCGTCAATCTTCGCTGCCTGCTCCAATGGCAACAAGCAGTACAACAACTCCGGCCACGGATCTCCATCGAAACGTCCGTTCAGATATGAAGCCGATCGTGTGTAGAACGTGCGATCATATCTTACGCGCGTCGAGAGCAAAGCCGCTGCCGCCTCGCGCAAGCCCGAGCATTTGTGGCTGTGTTGCCTATAAGGCTTTGTATACCTCGCAGCACCTGGCTTATAAGCCAAAACCGAACAAGCCAGCTCTGCTTATCGACACGGACCCTCTTGCGGTTAGATAAGCTTGTATACCTCGTCGAGCAGAATCTGGCTTCTTTGCTAGTAGGACTCGATAAGTAGCAAAAAGTTGCTTATCGTTGAACTGCCTATTCTAGAAGGTCTCAGTTAGAAAAGCTATAAGCCAGCTTTTGCCAAGGACAGCCAGCTTGTTGCTTCAACTGCCGTATGCAGTAACAAGCCAAGTTAATAAGCTGGGAGGTATACAAAGCCCAAGGAAGAATAGCTATCTGTGACTTCCACCATGATCAAGGAGAATACGCGTATAGCTTCCGGCGTGAAACAACAATCCAGGTTCCATCAGGGGCGTTGGTTGAGCCCAATCGTCCCGCGAGACCACCGATTAGAAGCCGCAGCACAGCTATATGATCTCAGCCCTACCACGCGACCTCGTTGGCAGATACAGGGAGATATAAAGCATTCACTTCCCATGCTACACTCGAGAAGGATCCGGTCAAGCAACCACCTCATCCAGCATGTCTCAACTTGGCTCGAAGAAAAGCCGCCGCGGCTGCGCACGATGCAAACAAAGACGGGTAAGTGAACCACCAGGGCGATCACATGGCCACTATCGCAGTCTCCATGCCGCAACTGCCATCATATGCGCACAAGAGGGTGTCTGAACCCATATCACCGTTTCTGAGAACATCACATATGAACGGAAATAACACCAATCACAGCTTGAGCAGCTTGAGCAGCGAATCACAACGCATCAGTGCTAACAACGTAGCAGGTAAAATGTGACGAGCTTACCCCTTGCGGCAACTGCGAGCGGCGAAACGAAGAATGCAGTCTGCTAGAACCAACGCCGACCTCAAGCGAGCATTCGTTCGAGCCCGGTCTTCCAACCACTTCCACCGAATGGACCGAGGACCTGTACGTTTTCCACCCCGTCTTTCTCGAGCCAGCGCTATCTCGAAGATCACGATATGGGTGCTGCCACTGCAGCTCCTGACGTTTCATAACTCCATGGCTTCTTTTGCTGAGATCACTGTAGGGAGCTGATGCATGCCTACGGCACACAATCGACCATGTTCTGGCGCGGCATTCGAGACGAAGCATATCCCTTATGGGCGCACTACATACCAGAACTCGCAGTCAAGTACCCATGGCTTATGCACGGTATCCTCACCGCTGCGGCACTCCATCTGGCACACATCCATCGCCACAGATCCGCACACTTCCTACAGCTTGCCGACAAGGTAAGTACCGGTTGGCAAAGGGGCTCTCCAAGAGACGACCAGACCCCATGCCGCGCTCTGAGACCTTTTGAACTCTTCGAAAAGGCCGAGAAGCTTGCTAACCCTTTCGCCCTTCTGTTCTACAGCACGAGACTGTTGCTTTGAGTGCTTTCAGGTACGTTCGGGCCCACTCGACCAGGCTTCTGCTTAGAGCTCTCAACCGAGAGACTGAAGCACGCGTACTGATATGCCGTGAAACACAGATCAATCCTGAGCGCCGACATCAGCAACGAAAACGCGGACGCTCTCTTCGGACTCGCTTCCATCCTTTCGGTCTCCGCAATGGCCAGAGCCTGCGAAGAAGCCGAAGTCGCCGACGTCCCTGGTACTATGAGCACGGACAGCATAACCGCATTATTGTTCCTCACAAGAGGAGTCCGCGACGTTATCCAAGCCACCCTCGGACGCGTTCAACAAGGTCCGATGTTAGCGCTATTCGACCTCCAATGTCTACCCGACGGACTCGAAGTCGCACTGCCGTCCACCGTCACGGCACAATTCGTCGCCATCACCGAGCTCCTTCACAACTGGGGCCTCGACCCTGAAGCATTGGTACACTGCAAAACCGCACTGGCCAGCCTGAGGGTGGTCTACGAGACAGTGGCTTACTTCGCCCCTACGGCGATCATCGAGACAGGCACCGTCTGGCGTTGGCCGATCCACGTCCCCACCGGTTTCGTACGGCTGATACAAGTGTGCTGCCAGCCCGCACTCGTGGTCTTCGCACACTTTGCTGCCATTGCCACATCGGTGAGACTGGCTTGGTACAACCAGAGTTGGAGCGATTACGCGATCAACGGCATAGGCGCTGCTCTAGAAGACAGCATGAAGCACTGGGTCGAGTGGCCAAGAGAGCAGGCGAAGGACCGGCTGGTTACTTTGTTAGGTGTCCGACAAGCACAATCGCCGCCGACGAGTGATGCGATACCTCCGTTGGACGAAATGCTTACTTAGATTACGGAGAGCACATCACTCCGCTTGCGGAGCTACCCATAATACCTTCTCGAGCTTATGGACGCACATCGTTTGCGACTCATTCCGCCTCATCAGCTTCCCTCCATTCCGTCAAATATCTCAGTCTCTCCTCAACCTCAAACCACGTATGCTTATCTTCTAGCTTGCGCAACGCACTCGCCACTCCACCCTCAGCCAGCGCATCCTCTTCCTCCGACCAGACACCTGCTATGTCCCTCGGTAGGCCCTTCCCAGCCTTCTCCTCTAACAATACAAAATCCGCGAGTTCCGTTCGGAAAGAGGTACGTTGCAGCGCCTCGATGATCGACTCAGCTTTGTAGCCGCGCACAACCATCGTCTGAAAATACTCATCGAAGTTCTCGTCCGGCAACTGCTGCAGATGCGCGAGGTTCTTTTGGCTTTCGAGTAGGTTGGCTGGGTTGGGTGGGGAGGAGCGAGGGATGAGCGGATTGCTTGGAAGATCTTCGGAATCAGCATCTGAGTCCGAGTCAGGAGGAAGTGGCATGGTAAGGTCCGGCGGTTGCGTTTCCGCGTTCACGATGTCTTGTGTCTCGACAGCTTGGCCTTGCTTCGTGGAAGTCGTCGCTTCTTCCGACAGGCTGTCGTCTGATGCTGAACTCGATGACGAGCCGGAGGAGATGATCTCTACATGCCGTTGTTCCGTTGCAGGTTCGAGGGACTCTTCTCCCTTCGATATTTGACGATGTCGCGAGCCGGGCGGCTTCGCTACCGGAGATGACACGTTCCAGCCGCCTTCCGGCATGGGTACAGAAAGCTCAAGTTCGTCTTCGTCTTCTTCATCTTCGTCGTTTTGCGAAAACTGAACGGAAGCAGCCTTGTCTTGCGCAGCCTGATAGGTAGGATGTGCATCTCTTTCATGAGACGAGCTGCTTGAACCTGGAGGCGAGGTAGCCGAATGCTCCTCAGCCTCAATGGACTTTGCCACTAGAGGGCTTGGACTTGCTCCAGGGAGGTATGGATAGGTTGGGTTCAGGCCAAACGGAGGACTTGAAGGATTTTGTCGGTCATGGTTTGTGGCTGGTGGAAGTAAAGGGTAAGCTACTTGCGTCTCAATTTGAGATGCCTTCAATGCAATCAGACTCGTGTCGTTGAGCTGCGACCGGGGTGGCGAGTCCGGCCAGTGAATCAAATCGTCCATCGTGCCTTCGATTTCGGCCTGTGCCGACAGAGGCAGCTGGTCTACATCGTCCACACCAAGTAGCCTGCCAGAGGCCAGGGGAGCTTGATGCTGCAGATCAGCTTGAACATCTGCTGGACCTAGAGGTTTGGGATTGGTTGGAATTGTACTTTGCGGTAAAATACTTTTCAGATAGGCAGCGAAGTCTTCCTGCGTTTGGCCAGCTTGAACATCGTCCTCGTCCGGTGGTAGATCAGTGCCACGTAGAAGTCGGTCTCGATGCATTGCCTGCTGGCTTGCAAGATTTGCTTCCGTGAGCGCGTTCTGACCACTTCCAGCGGGTTGCTCCAAGCTGGACGTCGTTGTACCACGTTGTTGTGCATGTGGCGACGATATGACGGCATGGATTGTCTCCAAGGCCTCTATCTCGCTCTCCTGGTTCCTCAACTCACGCTGGATCTGCTGCTCTGCCGCGCGGTTGATGTCAGAGGTCGGCAAGTCTGACCGGAGCAGACGATCAACGTTTTCGGCTGCCTGCGAAACCAGACTTCCATCGGACACAGCCTGGGGTATTGCAACAGCCTCTACAAGCCTCCTGTTGCGAATCGGGGAGGCTACTGTGTTTGTAATACCCCAGTTGGCGGATTTGATTTGAGATGGCTCGTGACGCACATCGTGGATCGGAACAATGCCTCGAGGATACATGTTCACGAGCTCCTTCTTTCGATTCCTAGCGGCGCTATTCGACCGGTTGATCCGGTACTCGGCGAGAGTCCTAGGTGTTTTCCAGCCGTCTCTTGTGCCACGAAGGAGACCCTTATCTTCATCCACAGTCCACCTGCAGAACGGCGATGTAGGAGGACTTGCCGTATCATCAAAAGCTGCTGTCGGTGGTGCTGTGACGGACGTATGATCAATAGGGCCCATGTGTGCGACTGTATCAGATTGCTGATCCTCGCGGATTGGTTCGTGATGAGCATCAACTTGTGGCTCCATACGTTCAAACACTTCTTCGTCAAATCGAGCCAGGGACATCTCAACTTCGGTAGACCGATCTCCAGGTGTTCCAGATGTTGCTGCATTGATGGCCATTCCGTTTGCGAGCTCGATCTGGGTTAACTCGTAGCGTACATTGAAGGTCGGAATAATGCCTCCAGGATATCGCGAAGCGAGCTGAGCTTTGCGATACCTCGCGCCACTTTCTGACCTCTTGAGCTTATACTTGTTGATAGTTCGAGGCATCGTCCAGCCTTGTTGTATGCCACGGAGCAGCATTTGGTCTTCATCATCGGTCCATGGGCGCGAAGGCGTTGATTTACCTCTACTTGCTGGGGAAGATAGAGGTTGGCCCATCTCATCACGGTCCGACACTGATCGTGATGCAGAAGGCGTTCGTCCAGTGATACGAACTTCCGAGGATATATCGGGCATCTGGATATCGTCTGGTGGCAGATGATCGACATCGTTCTCAGGGTCTGCATAGCCCGATGCCTCTTCTTGTAACTGCGTCTGGGCTTCCCTGTTGAGATCCGAGGTCGGGATCGTCACCTCTGCGAATCTCTGGCTCCCCACATCCACCTGACGTACCGCGGCAGGATCTGCTCTGGCATTAGTCACTACAACATGCTCCGTAGAAGCTTCCTCCACCGAGTCTTCATCAGAGCTGATCAGCGACACGATTGGCGGCTCTTCGTTCCGATCTGTTCTTTGCTTCTTGCGAAGCATCCTCGACAGTCGTTCATCTAGACCCCTTTTACGTTCCTGGGAACTTGTTCGAAGGGAGTCCGCTGTGTTGGCTATGTTCACAGCGGTAACTTCATCCTTGATCGCAACGCCTTCGGTCTCGATCCGAGCATCTCCCTGGTCTTCCACAGCATCTGCATTCTCGTTGGTAGCATCTTCATCCTCGTTCGCAACACTTTCGTTCTCACTAACAGCAGAACTCAAATCACTTGAGTCCTGCTGCTGTGCCTGGTCTTGCTGGTGTTGTTGCTGCAGATAGATTGGCCGGACCTTATCCTGCCAGATCTGTCGCCAAGCTTCGGCAGAATGCGTCCCGTACTCGTTAGCAAACGCCTCCCAAGCCTCGTCGATCTGGTCTTCGACGATACGCTCGATGTCCTCCGCCTCCCCCAAGAGCACCTTCACGTCCTCGGCTGTGCCGTTTAGTTCAGTATTGCCCATCTCAGCATCCTCCTCCGCCTGCCCATCTGGTTCACGGTCCGTACTTGGTCCTGCTTGAATTCCGTCCTCTTGATCCGGCGCCTCAGGCGGACTAGGCGGTGGGTTCGCCGGAACAGTCACATTGACGCCGGCTGGCGGATGGACCATGAGCTTCTTCATATATCGATCGCGCCACGCCTGGTACGTATGTCGTGGGTTGACCGCCTCCAGCTGCTTGTATATCTCAAGTCCCTTCACCGGTCCACCTGCTGCTCTCGTCCGCTCCACCCACTGCCATAGCACTCGGTCGTCCGCGGACGTGAACTCTGTGCGCGTACGCCTTCCTGGCACCACAGAGCCCACGGGTCGTGCGGTGCCTGGCGGAGGTCCGGCCATGTGATCTGCCGGATCGGGAAGCTCTCCATCCTGCAGTGCCTGCTCGATGAACCGGTAGGATATGCTACCGGGCGGGCAATCCTGGCGGTAGTGGTCGGCGATCACATGATCTGCTTGCGCTTCTGTCTTGACCACACGTCCGCCGTTTGCCTGGATCTTCTGCACGAAAAGGCCTCGTTGCCAGACGCGCTGGAGGACGAAGAAGCCGAGTCCGCCGAAGAGGCCGCCGACGGCTGGTGTCGCATCGTTAGCGTTGTTGACCACCGCCTGCGCGTTCGCCATTGCGTCCAGTAAGGACTCGTGATGTTCAGTGCAGATCGTTCATGTGATGTGGTGGGGTTCGAGGTGAAGTGTAACGCGACGCGATCTTGGGTAGATTGAGTTCAGCCAATCACAAGCGAGCATCGGACTTCACTTATTCTGGATTCTCCCTTCTCCTACAGTACGAAGACAAAATCTTGGTCCTGCCACCTTCGACTTGAACACCATGCTATATCGACAATGGGAGTGCTGTCGAATATCGCCATCGTGGTGGCTGCCATCTCCTTCCTGACCTTCGTAGCACTATTCGGTCAGTTGCCTGTTCTACGAAAGACGCCTATAGGATGGCTACAGCGTGCTTTATGCTTGCACGCTCCAAGAGGCCTACGAGCGCTCGATCGGGTCACGACCGGCGGCAGAATCACAATCAAGAGTAAGCGACTGGGCCGCTACCTGTTCTACGAGAAGAACCCCATCGTGATCGTTGGTGCATCCTTTTACTCGTATCTTTCAACACCATAAGCTAAAATCCGTCAAGATTATTTTCCTTGGATTGATGACTGGGAGCGCGATCCTGTTCTTATGCTTTGCTATACCAGAACTGCCAGCCTCCTTGATCCTTCCGATCCCATTCCTGGTTGTTCAGCCGTACCTCTTCACCTGGCTCTGCGTGCGTCACCGTGGACACTACATCAATCCATCAACGCATACAACCAGACTACACGACTACCCATACGACGACACGCTCTTCGTAGCCAACAATACCTGCTCGACCTGCAACCTCGCCAAGCCGGCCCGCTCCAAGCACTGTAGCCTCTGCGGCGTCTGCGTGGCGATGTGCGACCACCACTGCCCATGGATCAACAACTGCGTCGGACGAGGAAACTACCGCTGGTTCCTCGCCCTGCTGTTGTCCTTGGGCTTGATGGAGATCTACGGCGCGTACCTTAGCTACTGGATTCTACGACCTTTTTTGACGATCAATCCTGGAAACGGCTACTTTGGTCAAGCATATTGGGATGATGTCCTGCGCGTCACCGTTATAGCGATCAACGCTGGTGGTCTGTCCATTGCAGGAGTTGGTATGCTTATGGTAGCAACCTTCACCTTGCCTCTAGGCTTGCTGGCATACCATTGCTATCTGATCTGGGCTGGCATGACCACGAATGAGTCGTCGAAGTGGGCGGATCTCCGGGAGGATATGGCAGATGGGGTTGTGTTCAAATGCAGTCGAGAGGCGTTGCGGACGCATAATCGTCTGCGCAAGTATGGAGACCGCAATGCTGGCTACGGCAATGGCAGTAATCCCGGGTTTGCCAACGGGGCCAGTGGTTCGGGATATGCTAATGGAGGCAGCAATCCAGCACTGCACGACTGGGACGTTGCGGACGAGTTGTACGTTGCTTGGCCGATTAGCAGTGATCAGATCGTGGTCAGGACGATGGATGGCAGGGCACCCACGGGACAAGAAGCACTTTGGACGCAGGTGTGGAGTTTGGCTGATGTGGTGAACCTGTACGATCTCGGTGGTTGGGACAACTTCATGCAGATTATGAAGGGAGGATAGAAGGCTACCTTATTGACCACCAGCCATGGCAGTTTATCCAGTTAGTCGAGGAGAAGATTTACATCTTAACGGAAAATCCGAGAACGCTAATATCACTTCTCGCACTCGTGAAACGGGCACCACGATGATTTCGAATCATGTAGCAGCCCTTCGAAATGTTGACACCAAGGATAACGTTGAGTACCACTCTCTTTTTGTCAGGGACCTGATAGAGAGAGTATTTCGGTGTAGTAAGCCATGTGCTTCAAGCCACTGAACTTATCGACCCAACCACATGTCCCACGTATCCTGCAGATCAGGGCCACCTGCGCCTCATGGGCCTCTTCTCGAGAGCCTCAATCTCAGATTGACCTCACGTCTCCGGACATTGGGAGGTGGGAGGTACAAACAGTTCTCACATGGTGTCCATAACGCTTCGACTCGCGCAGCACCTGGAATTGGATGACGGCTGGTCAAGGGGCTACCGAACGTCTTTGCTCCATTGATCTACTCCTTGCATTCGATGAGGTCACCATGACAGTGGAGCCGACGGAGTCGTGCAGCGTGCAGGTGCAGTGGCATCTCGTGACAACGTAGATACGCCTCAAGATGCCTTCGAAGACCTCAATAGCACCAAATTCGGCCTGGTGGTGGTAAAGAACCACATTCTTCGAAGGACTTCAACACCTCGCTGTGGTCTTCGACTTCCAAGTGTCGAGGATGTTGGCCGAGTGGCTGACGGTCGAAAGCGGAAAAGATGGGCAGCGCCATCGTCGATCCCGATGCGGCTCTTCTGAAGGTACGCTTGTGTTTCCTGGAGCTTGTCCCGCGCAACAGTCTATAAAGATGCATGTATCTTTCTACCGCTACTTTGCAGACCTCGTCGCAATGCTCAACATCGAACCGATTGAACGGGTCCTGGACGTTCACTGAAGTCAAGCCCAGTCCAGCCCGCGGAATAAGGTTTTGAGCTAGATTGAACCCCGATCTCTCACAACCTTGAACCCACTTACGAGGCGAATCTGCGATCCCTACTGCTTCATTGAGGTCTCCTGCAGTATTCTACGCCCATGTAACAGATTGACTGGAAGGGCAGGAACAGAGCAGCACTTTTGATATATGCAGCACTACGGACGCCGAGGGAACTACTGCTAGGGTCACCGCCCCATCACGCGACTCCATGGACCCCGATGCAGCCGGCTAGGGGGGTAAAGATACTGTACGCCTCACGGGTGCAGGCGAGCCAGTACACGCCGCCGAGACTCTCACGGTCGTTGTAGGTGGCGACAATGGGATCCGAACCAGAAAGAAGGGACATGGGAGTCGAGAGAGGCAGTAGTGAGGTCGAGAGAGACGGGCAAGATGCGCGCGGCCGTTCACAACTTCAAGCATCGCGGATACCACGTGCCAATCGTCCACAGCTGCCCGCCGACCAGACTTCCATGCATGTTGGGTGGGCAGATCAGCCACAGTCTCCTTCGAACCTCGATGGCCCGTTGAGCCCCGCGGCGCCGGACAGAGTGTATCCGGTCCGAAGTGTCGTCTCTGTGGACCCGACACCGACGCCTTCGATTCGACCTGATCGGGGTGAAGGTGGCTACTTTGGACCGGCCGCTCGTGGTCGGAGACAGTCAAATGCAACCTCGGATGCTTCATCGGTCATTCGCACTCCGGCCAAACCCAGACAGAGCAGTCAGGATAAGACGGTGCAAGATGCCGCAGAGCGCGACAGGCGGGAATCCGCATCATCTGCTGGTGCATCCACTACGGGATCACCCGCCCCACGACAGTCCTCCACCTACATCAACGATATCGTCGCGGATGCCGAAAGTGTGACTAGCACTCGTCCTGGCACGGCAAGCGATATGCCACCCTATTCACGTGCGCCTTCAACCATGAGTGGTAGGAGCGAAGAGCTTGGTGGTCTGGTGACCGCACGTTTCAAGCACGTTGTGACGGAAGGTGGCCATGCTGTGATCACTGGGCGGGATGGCGAGACCTTGCAAAGATGCGAAGACGAACCCATACACATCCCTGGCGCTATTCAAGGATTCGGCTTGCTAATTGCGCTGGAAGAGGAAGCCGAGGGCAAGTTTGTGGTGCGCGTCGTGAGTGAGAACTCCAAGCGGATGATTGGGTACACCCCAAAACAACTCTTTGCTCTCGACAACTTCACGGATATTCTGACAGAAGAGCAAGCGGACAACCTACTCGACCACGTCGACTTCATTCGTGATGAAAATGCCGATATAGTGGCGAACGGTCCAGAAGTCTTTACAATGTCCATCCGAACACCGCAACGCCGAAATACGAAGCTGTGGTGCGCAATGCACATCAACGACAGCCACACTAATTATATAATCTGCGAATTTGAGCTTGAAGACGACCCTGTCAACCCCCTTGTGCCATCGGATGGCGCTAGGACGCCTGATCTTCCGGAAGATACCTTGGGTAGTGACCCGACGGAAGAAGAACTCCAAGAAAGTACCCTGAACTCTAGCAAACCGTTGCGTGTTCTTCGCAGTGCCCGCAAACGAAGAGGCGAGGCCGCCGCCATGGAAGTCTTCAATATCATGTCTCAGGTACAAGAGCAGCTCGCCACCGCCCCGACACTGGAGAAATTCCTCAAGGTCTTAGTCGGTGTTATTAAGGAACTGACCGGATTTCACCGAGTGATGGTATATCAATTCGACCACGCTTGGAATGGCCGAGTCGTCACGGAGCTTGTCGACCCACGAGCAACGAAGGACCTCTACAAAGGTCTCAACTTTCCTGCCAGCGACATACCCAAGCAAGCGCGTGACATGTACAAGATCAACAAGGTGCGGATGTTGTACGACCGAGACTTGAACACGGCAAGACTCGTGTGTCGGACGGTAGAGGATCTGGAGAACCCGCTTGACTTGACGCATTCGTACCTTCGTGCTATGTCACCTATCCACCTCAAGTACCTCGCCAACATGGCGGTCAGGTCATCGATGTCTATTAGTATTAACGCATTTGATGAACTCTGGGGGCTCATCGCGTGTCACTCCTACGGTGCGGATGGGATGCGAGTCTCCTTTCCAATCCGCAAGATGTGCAGACTGGTTGGCGATTCAGCGTCCCGAAACATCGAGCGACTATCTTACGCGAGCCGATTACAAGCAAGAAAGCTCATCAATACTGTGCCATCCGCGAGCAACCCTTCCGGATACATCATCGCATCGTCCGAAGATCTACTCAAGCTTTTCAATGCAGATTTTGGGTTGTTGTGTATTCGCGACGAGACCAAGATGCTCGGACACATCGAAGAGAGCCAGGAAGCACTTGCTATGCTGGAGTACCTCCGGATGCGGAACATCACAAACGTCACAAGTTCGATGGACGTAAGAGATGATTTTCCGGACCTGCGGTACCAGCCCGGCTTCAGAATTATCGCCGGCCTACTGCTAGTCCCACTCTCCTCTGCCGGGCAAGACTTCATTGTGTTCTTCCGCAAAGGTCAGATGCGTGAGGTAAAGTGGGCTGGCAACCCGTACGAGAAGTTCATCAAGGAGGGCACAGAAGGATATTTGGAACCACGGAAGAGCTTTCGAACCTGGAGTGAGACTGTCGTTGGGAAGTGTCGCGAATGGACCGAGGAGGAGATAGAAACTGCAGCTGTGCTATGTTTGGTGTACGGCAAGTTCATCGATGTCTGGCGGCAGAAAGAGGCTACGCTTCAAAACAGCCAACTCACTCGTTTACTGCTCGCAAACTCGGCGCACGAGGTCCGGACACCACTCAATGCGATCATCAACTACCTCGAGATAGCACTCGAGGGCACACTTGACACCGAGACAAGAGACAATCTGTCAAAATCCCATTCCGCTTCGAAGTCGCTCATATACGTGATCAATGACCTTCTCGACCTCACAAAAACAGAAGAAGGAGGCGAGCTTATCAAGGATGAAGTCTTCGATCTCAAGAGTACACTTGCCGAAGCGACGGATCCATACAAGGGCGACGCCAAACGGAAGAACATCGAGTATGAGGTCATAAAGTGGCCAGGTCTTCCGCATGCAGTGCTTGGGGATCAGCGCAGAGTACGGCAAGCCATTTCGAACGTCACAGCGAATGCCATCCAGAACACGTCGCAAGGTGGCGTCGAGGTAGACATGTACTTGGTTAGCGGCGAAGAGTGCAGGTGTGAACTCGAGGTTACGGTCACAGACACGGGTGCTGGTATGAGTGCCCAGAAGCTGGACCAACTGTTCCGGGAATTGGAGCAGGTGCAGAGCGAGGCCGAAGCGACCATCGAAGACGCTATAGCGCCATCGAATAAGCAGCGGTCGGAATCATCGAAGAAAGGTGATAGGCGCACTCTTGGTCTCGGCCTAGCGATTGTCGCTCGAATCGTCCGCAACATGAATGGGCAGTTGAGGTTGAAGTCCGAGGAAGGCAAAGGCTCAAGATTTGTGATCCAGTTCCCATTCGACCTGCCAGATTCGGAGCCTAAGCAGTTATCCTTGGAGGAAAGCTCCGCCACTGGCTCGATGATGCCAGACGCGATTGATCATCAGAGTGCTTGTCCGACCACACCAGGAAGCTCGCAGCACAAAGATGGCGAGGTAACGCTGATCGAGCGCGGAAGTACTCAAGGACGACATTCGCAAACAAGGCGAGACGCACCTTCTATGTCCCGCAAAACCAGTGGTGGAAGCATGAACAGCCGAAACAGTCTTGGCAGTGTGAAGTCTGGACATAGCAATGTCAGTATTTCGTCGGCGCACAGTGGTCGTAGTGAGGCCGATCGCCTGATCGACGCCATCAGTGAACCACATATGGTTGAAGGTTGGCAGGAAGGGTCTGTGGCACGTGCGGACAGCCTGAAATCATCACACTCACGCGGTACTACTCCCTCCGAGGGGCCTAGCAGACCGAAGTTGGAGAAGAGGCATACGTTGGCTTCCCATGCCGGACTGGGCAGTCCGATGAAGAATCGAGCAAAGAGCATAAAGGTGCCCAGAGGCGTGATGGGCAAATCGCACGAGCATCCGGGACAGTCTCTGGTTATGGACCAACGCACGCCTTTAAAGGCGATCAGGATGCACGATGCCGGCAGCACATCTTCGGGCACCGAGGGTTCCCTGCGCTCCTTGCGATCTGGCTCCTCAAAGGCCGGTAGTGCGTCTCTAAAGGAACTCGCGGCGTCTTCCACCGTGCCAGAACCGCCGTCAGCGGAGTGTATGCGAGCGCTTGTTGCCGAGGACGATCCTGTGAATAGCAGGATCATTCAGAAGCGATTGGAGAAGCTGAGTCATGAGGTCGTCATGACGGTCAATGGCGAGGATTGTGCAAGTGTGTACTGCGAGAAGAGCGGTTTCTTCGATATCATCCTCATGGACATGCAAGTAGGTCTTACCGCAAAAGGCTTTGGTGGACGATAAGTAGTGCTGACGACTTACACAGATGCCCATCGTGGATGGCCTCACCTCGACAAAGATGATCCGCTCTTTCGAGAAATCACATCCGACGCACATCCTTTCCACTCGAGCCTCGCTCAATGGACGCGTGCCAATCATCGCCGTCTCTGCTTCTCTCATCGAGAAGGAATTGCAGAAGTATATTGACGCAGGCTTTGACGGTTGGATCCTGAAGCCTATATCGCTTGCTCGTCTCGGCGAGATTATGAATGGCATCGTCGACGTTGAGGTACGCCGGAAGAATCTTTACAAATCTGGGAACTGGGAGAGCGGTGGCTGGTTTGACGAGGCGCAGAAGAATGTCTTTGCAGCGGATACGAACCCGAGCGAGAAGCCGCCCATGCAGTCTTCGAAGAAGGTGCGGGCTGCGGTCGACTCGGACGACCCTTTTGTCAAGGAAGAAGGCGATAGTGTGCAGTCTCGAGAGCAAACCCGCTTGGCCGAGGAACAGTATCGGGCGGAGCGGAATGCTTCGAGCATGCCGAACTTGACTCGACCAGCGACCGGTAGCGACAATGAAGACGACAGGGAGAGCATAACGCGGCAGGATACCGTGAGCAGTCCTCCTCCTATGTCACCAGATCCGGAGGCCGACAGATGACGGTGTGGTGATCGACAGCGTTACATCTTGGTACAATATGAGTTGATTTGGTACTTCACGATCACGAGTCGTATGTTTGCATGAGCGAGTGGCGCACGGCGTTTGGGAACTGGAGCGGTCCTTGTATAATGACTTGTCGCATTGTCTCCGCGGTAGCGAAGGCGCCTGGGAACGGTAGCGGGTGTTACGACATTGAGATAAGCGTGTGCGTCGTGGAGTACTTTGGATAAACCTTTGTCTTCAGCCTACGACGTTTGAGACTATCGTAGCCTAGGAAGATACCTTACCTTCCATCGGTCCTTCCAAACATATCCTACGCCCACCAAAGGACATGGCTACCTAATCGACGTAAAGGGAATGAGTAACTTCCAGCAAGAACCATTCCGTTCAGTCAGGACGCAATCACGGGAATATACCGTGCCGCGAGCGGCTATGTCTTGGGGGTTCGATTTCTTGCTTACGTTCGTCGTTTCGATCGTCCATCTCGTCTGTGCGCTGGTGATGTACGCGTATGGAGGGACGTGTGCTGGCATCGACATGCGAGTGAGGGCCGGAGAGGCAAGTTTGAGAACAACGGGCATTCCAAGGACGCTGTCAAGATGGTGATATCGGCTCAGAGGCACTACGGGACTGGCATTGCGGAGTGGGATGCAACTTTGCTGGAGAGGGAGATCCTGAAGGGCAAGATTGGCATGGGCCATGGAGGTGGTAATGAGCCGAGTGTTGTTAGGGCGGGGGTGAGCAGATGATCAAAAGAGCTTGGTGATCCCAATGGAGGTGATCGGGGAGGAGATGTCGAGCTGAATGATAGGCGGTAGGTAGTCCTGACACGGTTCTCGCGCGACTCCAAAACATCTCCCTATGACACGTTCAATTTTTCTGCTTGATCACACGCAACCGGTATTGAATGGCGGTGATTCTTCGGCGATCATAATCGACCGTCACATACGATCAGCTCGATCTCGCTGACCAATCATGTGTCCGGTATGTCAAGAACCACCTATATGTCATTGGACATGTTGCTGACCTCTCCCAAGATGTGGTCTAGTGGCTAGGATTTCTCGCTCTCATGATCGCAAGGTCGAAGTGCCGAGGAGGCCGGGGGTTAGTTCGCCTTGACTCCTTCAACGAGCTTCTCTGACTTCACTCTAGTTCGATTCCCCGCATCGGAAACGATACGGTAGCATACCTACCATAGTTTGGTGAAACAAACCCAAGCACCGAACAGCGGTCTCCATTTTTCCCTCATCTTCCTCCTCTACCCAGCGGGGGATAGTAGGCCGGAAGTTTTGTTTTTGATCGCCGCCGAGAGCAGTCAATGTGCAGCAGTCATCATCTGTGATCTGATCGATTGTATATATGTGAGAGTGCCAATGTTCCGCCGGTGGTGTATGCCTCGGAGTTTACCTAGATGTGCACTTACGTTGCAGTATCTGGGATATACGTTCGATCGTGAGACCTGAGCCATGGCTATCTGAGGTCCAGAACACATAGTCTCGACTCATGAATTTCTGACACGAAAAGAGCAAACCATACCAAGACGAACGTCTGGTCGCCGCCAACGCCTCGCTAGTCCAACCAGCTTTCACCACCAATCCGTGGGACCCCTCACGGTCTACTGCCCCTGAATCCTCGCCGCCTTGAACCGGCTGACCTTCCGCAATCTACCATCGTCAAGCTCCTCCATCAGCTCCCCCATCTCATCGTCCTCGTCCTCGTTGGCCTTGAAGCCACCTTGTTGCTGGATCAATTTGTTGCGGCGGGAGTAGTACGCCTCCGCCAGCTCGCGTCGTTGTGTGACTGTGTCGGAATCATCAAGTGACGGTGCTGATGCGGTAGTGGTCTTGGTGACAGGACGCTCGAGCAGAGTAGTACGGAGAGGGAGATTGTCCTCGGATGATGCCGTATTTGCACTACCAGCTGTGGTCGGAGGTGAAGAAGTAGGGTCATCGGTAGAGCTTGTGCTGAGAGTTGCACGATTCTTCTTGAAGCGTGAGAGATTCTTGGCGCTCGCAGAGTCTGGCAAAGGTCCCGCAGAGGCGGTGGTCCGTTCTGCGATGGTCTCCGTCACAGGTGTCACATTCTCACCATCATGGTGTTTCTGCGCTTTCAGCGGTGGAGAGCCAGGCTCAGCCACATCGAGCTCCTCTGCAAAGCTGACACGCTTCTTCGTGCTCGACTTCTTCTCGCTGCTTTCGGAGCTTGCGCTGGAGGTGGAGTTGCGTTTGTTGTCTCGAATCACCAGCTTCCGAACATCCTTGGGATCGAGATCGGGATCTGCGCCTGTCACGTCTTCGTCTTGTGGTGTGGGTCCGAGGTTGCCAATGAGACGTTGCTGTAGCTCCTCCATTTGTTTGCGATATTCGGGGGTGAGCTGGCGATGCTTTGATCTTCCACTGTCGTCTTCTGATTCGTCAGATTCTGACAGCCCAGTGGTGTAGGGAGTGTCGTCATCCTCAGGATATTCTGAAGTCGTATGGAAAGAGCCCGCATCGTCATCGTCATCATCATAGTCCATGCCATCTTCGTCGAGGTCCATTTGTGCAACCACATTACCGACTTCGTTGAGGTGATAGTCCAACATTTCTCGGCGCAGACGTGCGTCCTCTGGCGATTCATCCTCTGGTAATGTGACTTCCTGCGCAGTGGCCATGTCACTTTCACTAGCATCCGTCGCCTCATCTCCCGCCGCCATCAGCGCCCTTGCTTTCTCGACCTCATCAGAAGACAGTGGCTGTACGTTCGGTGATCGTGGTCCTTCGGGCGAAGCAGGAATTTCTTCGACTTGTGCTGAAAATGACACAGAGCGGTTGTCAGGTGGCGGTGCAGCAGGCATGACGGCAACTTTGTCGTTGAATGACACACTCTTCTTGCCGTCTCGCGAAAGCGATCGTGGTCGCTCGAGTGGCGCCTTCGTGTCTGCGGTGAAGGAGACAGACTTCTTGCGAAACGCAGGCCGCTCGGCTTCGTCGTGAGAGCCATCTCCGCTCGGGCTTGCTGGCACAGCTTCGGAGTGCGACCGCTTGTCGACCGTAATCGATGAAGATGCATATACTGGATCGATATGGGTGATGGCTGGCTTCAGTTCTTTCGGTACATCCTCCAGATCTTTGTCAGTGAGGCCGGCCTTCTTCAGATCCTCAATAGCCTTCGTTGTTGCTTCCTCTGGTTTGGTCAGTCGACTCGAAATCACATTGCCGTCGTCATCAAGTTCCTCCTGAATTTCAGTAAGTGGTAGTCCAGCATCGGAAGCTCCACCCTGCGTCGCTGCTGCAAACGCCAGTTCCTCCTGCTTGGCTTCCGCATCAAAGAACTGACGCTGAACAGTCTCAATATTCTTCTGCACATACTCCTGCCGCCGTTCGATGAGGCCAATGACATGTTTGGCGGAGCGTGGCGAATCACCGTCCAGAGCTGCGAGTTCGCGGATTTCCTTATCATTGACCAGGTCGCCGCCATAGGTGTGAGCGATTCTCGTAAATCCGGCGGCGTCGAGATCATCTTCGGCGCTCAAGATTTCTTCCTTCAAGCCTTCATACTCCGCTTCCCATAACTGCCAGTGCTTGAGGGTTTGCCTCAGCTTCTGGAGATTCGTCTCCAGAGCTTGCCGCTGTTGTTCGAGCTTCAGAAGGTCCATGATATGTGTGCTGTTGGCCACCTGGGGAAGGAAGACGTTCACTTGTCATATCATGATGTGGATGTGTGTGTGTGTTGTGTGTTTGTGATGCAAGAGCGCGGTGGACTTGCCATTTATGTAGGTTTGCGGGCTGTCCCGGCGGCCGCCGGACCGAAAGACTAATTGGCAAGTCACGGGAACTTGGTGGTACAACGTGGCACGACGACAGTGAATATCGATTCATTTGCATGTGCATTGAGAGAACTTGGTGGTACAACGTGGCACGACGACAGTGAATATCGATTCATTTGCATGTGCATTGAGCTCTACGGCTTGTCTGCCGCAAATGCCGCAGGTACGCGAACGAATACAGCCGCATTAGCTGCCCTCGAAGCGTTTGGGCATCTATGCTTTTCCCCAACCACTTCCACGTCAAGAGACATGCCTCTCACTGCGGACGTCCGGGTCACTTCAGTCCTCAGCGCTCACATAGGGTACCTCCTCAGGACCTTCGCCTTCTCATCCTCCACATTCCTCTTCAGCACCTCGACCTTCGCATAAAGACGCTGGTACTCCCGGTCCCACTTTCGATAGTCATGCGAGCTTCGTGCACCGTCCTTCAACTCCTTCACCCCATTCCTGTCTTTCTTTGCCCGAATCAGTTGATCGGCCAGCTGCTCGTAGTAGCGATCGACCCGGCGGCAGTGCTCGTCCGGTGTTTCCTTCTTGGAGGTCCTCGGACGTTGGACTGGGACGTAGTCGTAGTAGGCTGATTCTTCGGTGTTAGCAGAATGCTCTGACTGCGGAGAATCTCCCTTGAGTGGAGAGCAGAGGGGTTTTGTGAGACTTACATGTACTCGTGGATACCGAGCGAAGCAGCCACCTGAGAGGCGATGGAGCCGGACGTTCGATCGCGTAGAGCTTGCCGTAGGAGGGATAACACGAGTGCATGGTGGAGGCTGCTGGTTGCTGTTGTGGGTGTAGATGTTCCTGCTGCAGTGAAAGATAACCGTAAAGAAGAGTGTTGATATATCACTCTGCTCATTTACCTGAGACATAAGGCAAGTACACCGCTGCAGTGAGCGTCTCAAACCGTGGCAAACGTGTTCAGTCAGGGACAAGATGAGTCTTGGTAAGTAACAAGGACATGTCTCGGTACTGCAGTATGGTGGGCAGGCACACTGTACGGCTGTCAGTGGCTTCCTTTGTCCGTGAAGTCTATGCGAGATTATCTCCGTCCGTCAATGTGGCCTTGCATATCATGCTTCGTGTCTCAGTATTCGTACATGACTCTAATGCCAGCATGCCAGACTGGGGGTATATCCGAATGCGCCAGACAAAAGCCATTCCACACAACGCCGCGCTGAACGCTTCAATGAGATGTGTCTGATAGTTCGTACGCGTGTCTCATGAGAATGCTTTGCCTTTGTCGAAAGGGTTCATCGCCGCACGTGTATTGCTCAGAAGCTGCCGACGCAGCACATTGGCGCGATTGGTAGACTCTTTCGATTTCGACGATTTCGACGGCATTGTTGAGCTTACGAAGGTTGACTTGGCTTGTGCATCCATGTCCCTGCCTTCAAGACCACCAAAGTCGATGAGCCTAGCTCTGCGTGCATCCTCCTCGTTGCCCGGAAGTAACTCAATCTCGGTCCCAATCCTCCTCTGAAGCTCCTCCGTTTTCTCGTCCTCCCTCTTCCTGACCTTTCGCTCTCTCCGGAACGACTCCCTTATCCTCTTATTCGCACTCCACGTATCACTCCAGTCTCTCTCCTGACCCACATAAAGCTCCTCGATCCTCCTCTTACTGTCCTTCGCAGCCGCCTTCTCCTCCACCTTCCCCTCCAACAACGCAAACGCATCCGTCCTCCGCCTCTCCCTCTCCGCCTCCGTCAATATCTCCACCCCACCCTCCCCCTCCCTCGTCTTCTCCTCCCCATAATCCCTCGCCCTCCCACCCTCCGTAACCACGTATGCCGTGTTCTTCGGGTCTGTCCGTAGCTCCAGAGACCCACCGCATGCAGCGTGCTTCATCCGGAACTGCCATATCGGCGTGCTATAGTAGTAGCCGACCTTCTTCTTCTCGGCGTTGAAGCGCACGCCTTGTCCTATGATACCATGTGGGGAGCAAGTATGACACCAGACAGCGTAGGGCATCTCGAAGCGGACAATCTGCGTGCCGTCCTTCTTCAGAGTACCAGGAGCGCGCTTCTGGTGGATCTTGTTGCCGGACGTTGCGCCTGCGTCCGACGGGATGTAGCGACCCATGTTGAAGCCCTGCATCTTTGCGGTATTGAGGAGGTGTTAGTGTGGAGTTAAAGGCGGTATCCGTGGGCGACAAACGGGTGGCAGTGCGCAGTAGTCCAATGGACTATGTCGTCGAAAGTGTGTGCGCACCTGGTATAAACAAGCTTGAGGTCGTTCGAACTTCTGAATGATGTAGAAGACAGTTTAGGTAAGCATTTTCACATGCCACGACAATCACGCGGGCTTCAACAACAAGCCAATGCCTATGTACTAGCATAGTTTATATGGTCACATTTGTACATTATATGCGAGTGACAGCATCCAAGTAAGCTTTTGCATTGCTCACATCCGTTCTATAAAGACCATCCTACTTCCTCGGAGGCACATTCATGTTGATGTGTATGGTCTTCGGCTGCAGGTAGCCCTTCAGACCTTCTGGTCCACTCTCGCGCCCGATACCACCTAAAGCACAGAAGAAAAAGTCGTCAGCATATGTCTCAGATGTCTTTTGATATGGGGTTCTGCTCACTCTGCTTGTAGCCACCGAATGGTGTCTGGGGCGAAGTGCTAAAGGCAGAATTGATGCCAACAGTGCCAGCCTCGATCTTGCCGGCAATGCGAAGAGCCCGAGCGATGTCGGATGTGTAGATGGTGGCTGTAGAGTGCGTGTCAGTAGATAAGCTCGTTTGAAAGGTACCGCTAATCGACACTCACATCCAAGACCATAAGTAGTATCGTTAGCAAGCCTGATCGCCTCCTCCTCATCCTTGAACGTGCGGACCGAGATCACAGGACCGAAGATCTCATCAGTGTAGACCTTACTCTTGAGGTCCGGATTCAAGAACACAGTCGGCTGAACGAAAGTGCCGGTGTCTCCCTTCCTGTCTCCACCGACCAATACCTGCACACCTTCATCTCTGGCGCTCTGCAGGAAGCCCATGACGCGCTCGAATTGCTTCTTGTCCGCCAACGGGCCGAAGGCTGTCTCGTCGAGTGATGGGTCGCCCATCTTGGTTGCAGCGTCTTCCATAGACTTCTTGACAGCCTCGATGTATTTGGGGGCAATACCTTCTTGTACCAGGATCCGAGAAGACGCGAAGCAGACCTGTCCGCTGTTCCTCAAGAACGAGGTACTTGTGTGCTGAACAGCATTATCCAGCTCTGCGTCATCAAAGACCAGGGCAGGAGATTTGCCACCGAGCTCGAGGGACACGATCTTCATGTTACTCTTCGCGGCGGCTTGCATTACCAATCTGCCTGCCACAGCAGAGCCAGTAAATGCAATCTTAGCGATGTCCATGTGCGAGGCCAACATCGAGCCAACTGGGCCGGAACCAGTAACGATGTTGATCACACCTGGTGGGAAGCCAGCCTCATTGAGGATATCTCCGTATGCCGCAGCAGCCAAGGGCGACTTCTCGGAAGTCTTGAGGATGAAAGTGTTTCCAGCAGCCATCGCCGGCGCCATCTTCCACGCAGCAAGAACGTGCGTGCCGTTCCAGGCACAGATCCCTGCGCAGACTCCGAGCGGTTCGTACTGAACGATTTTATACGTTCCATCCTCATCGGGCGGGAACGTTTCGCCGGAGACCTTGCCAGCGTACCCAGCGTAGTACCTCCACAGCGCCGCGGGAGCCTTGATCATAGCCCTCGCAACTGTGATAGGCTGGCCCATGGCCATGCTCTCGAGCTTCGCGAGTTTGTCGACGTTCTTCTCCAGCAGGTCTGCGAACTTGTTCATGATCGCTGCCCGTTTGTGGCCGGCTGTTTCGCGCCATTTCGGGAAGGCTGCTCTGGCTGCTGCCACGGCATCGTCGATGTCCTTTTCGGCGGCAACTTGGACTTTGTCGGTCACGAGGGAATCGTCGTTGGGGTTGACGATGGAGAGGGTCTCGCCTGAGCTCGAGGGGCGGTACTATTTACTGTTTAGCTAAGAAGTTTGTTGCACTGGGGTTGGGGTAACTTACTTCGCCGTTGATGAAGAGGTTAGTTTGCATAGACATGTTGGTGGAAGGTACGGAACTGAGATATGTGAGGAGAGATCGAACAACTTACACTGCTAATTCAAAAGGGTCGAAGCATTCTGTGTACGTCTGACGTCGATCAGCTGCAACTGCTTGACCATGAGCGGGGCAACGAAGGCATAACCTAGGTTGTCATCCAAGCCCGAGTCGGCGTCTTCCTCTCACCTCGCGGGAATAATGGGCCACGGAAAGAGCGCTGGAATGCCTTGAGCGTAAGCTGGTCCACCGAATAGTGTCGTGCCAGTGGTTCACCGTGCCATGCAGTGCCCGCGAGATTACTGTGTCTTTCTCCGCATACACCAGAGTCAATCGCATGCGGCCGTGCGTCTATCTGGACTTTCTGCTGGCCGGCCGTCTGGCTGTCTTCGGCTATGGTACTGGATCGCTCCAACGTTCTGTGTCGCCGTGAAGAGGAAGATACAAGTTGATGAAAGAGGGTGAAGTTGTTCAAATGCAGCACGGACCCCCATCCATGTTGCCGACATTTCCCACTCGTGCCAAAGATCGAACAACAAACCTACCGGGTTACCTTGGTTCCAAGCTTCTTTCTAAGCTCAGTAGAGATTCTTGCTTTACGCGCTCGCGACGCGACGGTCAACAAGAGGAAGCCGAAGCCTTGGCACGGATGTAGGGCGCTGATGCCGGCGATTGATGGACTGCTATACGATGTTGTAGTCCACTGACTCATTTAGCATTGTTGCCTTGCCAGAGCTGCCTATAGTTCGAGGCCAAGAAGCGCATTGACTTTACCGGAGGTCAAACGCAAGATTAAGGTATAAGACCAATATTTCCGTCTTCGTTCCTGCACTTTTGTCTACATCAACATCCTCCAAAACCTCATCAAAAGCCGATCAGGATAGCGAACTTGGAGCCAACAACGATCGCCAAAAACTCAAGATGCCGACCACAACACAATATCTCCGAATCGCAACAACCATCTTCGCGACAATTTTCGTCGGGATGGGGATTAGTGTCTTTCAAGACCCTTCGATCACTCTAGGTTTTTTCGAGCTGCCATACTCCGCGGTCGCGGCTCAAAATCAGCTCATCAGCGTTCTGTTGGCAGTCTACGCTGTCCGGGACGTCTTCGTGGGCCTGGCGATATACGTCGCTGCTTACTTTGGTGACAAGCGGACTCTCGGATGGATGACGATCGCCGCTGGGGCTGTTGCGGCTGGGGATGGTGCTATCTGTAAAGTTATGGTTGGGAAGGGCGAGTGGAATCATTGGGGGTATGCGCCGATGCTCATTGTGGTTGGAGGTGCGTTAGCTTTGGGATAGGAAAGGGCGGACGGGGAGCTGTACAGACTTGACCAGGTCTCAAGAATCTGCGAATGTTGGTGTATCAACTATGACAACGGTCTTGTCAACTAGCCTCTCGAGCCTCAGAGTTCGAGACTAGCTCACAGCACATCCTCGAAGTCAAACTTCACCAGCAGTGTGCAATGTGTTTCTCTTCCCTTTAGATCCAACATCCTGATGAACGTCCATCCCTGAACCACATACGACAACCTCACCGCGGCGACCGCAAAGACAGGGTTCTTCGCGAAGCTATCATCACTCTTGATCAAGATTCGTAAGAACGTCAATTCGTTATCCTCATACTCCCACTCCAGCGTCTCATCATACACCGGATTTTTATTCGGCGGGTTGAGGCCACGATGGATGACACCCAGCTTGTGTTGTTTGTAACCTGCCGTCTTCTTCTTCGGGGGCTCGTTGGCGAGGTCGTTGGGATGGTGTAGTGTGCAGGTCACGTAAGGTTTGATATCCTTCCCCTCGCGATCCTCTGGGATGGGCACGTCTGTTGCTCCGGCCACTCTCAGATGAAGCTTCTTCTTCTTGCCTACACCGAGCTTGCCGGAGCCGCCAGAGCGAAGACCAGCGGGTTTGAGAACGTAGCCATCTGTACCGGCAAAGAGCGCCTCGTTTAGTTGCATCGCTGCGTCGAAGGTCTGCCAGTTGAGTGCACACACTTGGGCTCCTACACCCTATTGGTAGATTAGTATATATCTCAGACAGAAACCCCACGGTAGTTGAGCAAAAGGGGCTCCGGCCATTGAACTTACCCAGAAGGGAACGGGATGGAGATTTTGGGAAGAGATGCGAGTGCCTTTGGGGTAGACTCGCATCAGGTGTTTCGCGTTGTGTTTGCTGATATTGGCTGACAACTTTTGCATGAATGATCTCAAACCCGATTCAGAAACGTTAATGAGATGGTCGTGTGGCCCCTCTACCAGCTCGCCCTCGAGCCAGGACTGGTCACGAGGCTTCACCGACTGCGCATAGACTCCCAGCTCAGCGAGCTCAGGAATGATACCTTCCTTGGGTGCTTCCTTCTTCTGCTTCTTGTACTTTTCACGAGCTTGGGCCTCAGCCTCGCCTTCCTGCTCGTCGTCCTCACTGTCTGATTCGACATCTTGATTCGGGAAGTAGTATTCGACGATAACAGCCAGCTTCGAACCCATCTCCGCGAGGGTCACTTGCTCACCGCTCCCTCGCTCCTCGCCAGTGCCTCTGTCGCGAACACGCTTGCTAAGGAGACGATCTCCCCAAACCTCTCTCATGATCTGCGCAAGCCTCAGCTGCCCGTCGGCAGAGCAATGATTCTCCAGCGACAGCATAATAGGAGCGGCGGCGTAGCCAGACTCTGCGACACCTTCCGCAGCCTCTTTGTCTACTACATCTCGCATGACCTCGCAAACGCGCCGGAACGGAACATTCGACGCCAGGGTGAAGCCATGAGTGACCTTCGGCTCGTGCTTATCATCATCGTTGTCCCAGGCATCGATTTCGACGCATCTCGATCCAGTGCTCAGGGCAATACGGTAGGCCACCGGGTCGGCTTCGCCGTAGAGCTGATGTGCGGTAAGATAGGTGTTGTGGGAACTCGAGATGAAGTATTCGGCCAAGGGTCGGCTACGGTCTACTAGCTCGCGGGGGACACGGATATGTGGTTGGTCCAGAAGCTCTCTAATGGCAGCAGTAGGCTTGTCTGCTTCTAAACCTGCATCCTGCTCAGAAAGTACACCTTCGTGAACCAAGAATGATCGTAATGCTTTGCTGACTTTGAGCTGGTCCTTGGTGATTTTGGACTTGCGTGCTGCATGACCACCACCTGCCACACTTTCGATACCGATGGTTTCGCCTTTCTCATCGTTATCTTCTTTGCCGCCTTTGCTGCCGAACGGGTTGAGCTTCGCCAGGGAGGACGTAACTGCGCTCGCCATGATGGACCGATGCAAAGTCTAGGGTAATACGTCGCCAGCGAACAACTTGAGAATCAACGTATGTTGTACGCTGGACCAATGTCACCGCAGGTCCAGTCGTCCGCTCTTGCCTTGGCAGATGAGGTCAGATTTGGCATCACGTGACGAGGAAGGAGATTGCTTGCCCTACAACTCCTACCTCTTTCTATTCCTTACTACAAACCTTAGGTACGCACGATAACAGGCTGCCGCCAATGGCATTATGATCGAGCTTCCGGCGATATATGAAGAATCTCGACTTCAAGACACAATAGAAGTCAGGCATCAGGCCTCCGTTCGGGTGCTTCTCCGACTGATGCTGCCAACGTTCGCAGCGGCCCTCGACATTCCAGAGCTCACCACTGGAATGCGCCAAAAGCGGCTCGGTATTCTTCATGTCCCGTAGTCACTCAGTCTTACTCTGAACATTTCCAACCTGTGGATGTAAGTCTGGGAACGACCATGTTATGCCGGTCGATATCTAGATGATCACCCGAGACGGCCGGAATCTACAATTCATCGGATCATAAGATGCCGCGACGCAAGTGGCAGAGTCATGAACAATGGCTCTGGTAGGTAGAGCCGGAAGCGGTAAATCTCGTTTTCTTTGACTGCCAATGGCACCTTCTTTGTTGTCGTCGCTATTGCTTCTATACTCCTGCAAAATGTTTGCCATCGCAATGAAAGCTCAGCCCACCATCGTACCCCTTCAAGAAGAATCATGGCCGGCTTTACAGTACCTTCAGCAAGCCCCTCTTCCGGAGAGGAACTAAGTCCCGAACCAGCAGGCCAAGGGACAGCAGGCACAAGTGATGCGTTGAGAAGTCCTTCGCCATACGTCCGAAGCGCAAAGTCGCGGGGCTTTCATGTCCCTTCTGCGTCTAGTTCTCCTCCAGACGGTGACGAGACGTCAAGGCACAGCGCGGACTCGCGAGCTTCTCGGGTTCCTTCTGCGTCCAGCTCTGCTGGCGAAGACTGGCACACCGCCAGACAGAGCGCAACACCGGACCCTCCAGGAAGAAGATCGTCACCTTCGCCAACGCCATCGACAAGAAACGCACAGGACGCCGGCCCTGATTATGTAGCAAACAGGGAGATAGATGGCCAACCTGTTGTCGATCGTGTCATAAGGCATCAGCCAAGGACACAGCAGATCAAGCGCCACACCATCAACGCAATAGCGGACATACTCGGAGGCCATGACAATCTCGTCCAACTCGTCCAGCACGCTGGATTTGGAACAGCCAACACTCAAAGGATTACAACGTGGCAATTGACCGAGGGTGGCAGTCTCGCTGATTTGATCAACAGCAGAAAGCCTCCCGCAACGTTGCCCACCGAACCTTTCCATGGTCTGCTTGAGTCATTTATCTGGCATACGATCGTCTCTCTCTTCAAGGCCATCACCTACCTCCAGACAGGCAATTCGGATCGTCAGGGCGAACCGGAACATCCGGATTGGACACCCATCGTTCACAACTCGATCAACCCGTCCAATATTTTCTACAGCACTCGAGCCGCAGGACAGGAACACGAACAATGCAAACTTGGTAACTTTTCCAAGTGCGTTATACTGCAAGGATTCGAGACCCCTGAGACTCCTGAAGAGCGCGAAGCAAGGATCGAAGCCTTCCATGTCATACCCGAGGAGGAAGAGACGGGCTTTGAAGCCCCTGAGATCTTCAGCGAGGAAGACCATCTTCCCGGCCTGGCCAGCGATATGTGGTCGATTGGCGCAGTCGCCGTAGCCATGATGATTGGATACAATGTCTGGGACCTGGTTCGCCAAACTGCGTTCCACGCCCACGAGCAGAGAAGACCGAACACGACTTCTAAACTGCTGGAGACTTGGCGCAGCATGCCCGCACCTCAGCGACATGTCCTTCTCCAAGGGCAAGCGATGCATGCTGAAATTGTCTCCGCACTGCCGGATTACTACTCGTATGGCCTGAAGCAATTCGTTGAGGCGCTGCTGTTCTTTGACCCTGCCTATCGAGGGGTGACCGAGGTGGTTCTACAGGACGCCATTGAAAGGTACGACACAGAAAGGAACAATGGCTTCAACAATGTCCGGGAGCCTACGGAGGACGAGATGCTAGCTAAAGCTATCGCGGAGAGTCGTGCATCAAGGCATGTCATGTTTGACGAGTTGCCGAACGCGCCGCCACTGGCTCCTTGAGATGCTAGTTAGATGTGTACAAGTTTCAAATCATGAAGCCGACGTATTTGTCCCACGGCACAGTAACCACCGCTTCAAGACTCAGCGCGCCCTCACTTTCCAGCACCTCGACCCTGCGAACGATCTTAGGACTATCCGCCGACAAATGTTCGAGAAGAAGCACCTCGTCAGTGGCATGATCACGGAAGCGCACACTACAACGGCTACGCTCAACGAGTTGAGGAACGACGGCAACGAGCCAACGGGTGGGCTCGTTACTGCGCAGGTCACGGCCGCCGCCACGATCGCCATCAACATGAGGGAGTATGCTGGTGTACGAGCGGTACAACGCGATCCAGAAGCTCACTAACGCAGCCGACGCCGCCGTCGCCGGCATCAACGGAAGACTTCTAGTGCTTATTGGGATCGGAGAGACAGCGCGAGTGTAACGACTCCTGGACAGGGCCGAAGATGAAATTATTCGATTGCGCCTCGCTGCAGGACAGCCCACTCCACCAGCGACACAGGCGGGTATCGATCAACTGCGCGCACAGATCCGTGCCCACAACGAAGAGCCTGCATTCTAGGACGTTCGACCATGTCGCCCTGCGCGTCTTAAAATCCAGCTTCACTACACAATTACGAGCGGAGCAGTTTTGAGTGAGAGTGCCCCGGGTGCCCCATGGATCAGCCGGGGCGCTTTTGTTCTTCCAGTGAAGGCACAAAGGAGACCTGGCGGGCTTGCGAGGTTAGCTGCCCACGACGAAGGGACAGCGAGGCCAGAAATGCCATGACAGCAATTACGATACGAGTCCTGAAGCTAAGCGTAGCAGCAGACATGAAAATGACATTGAAATAAGCTTAAGGTTCAAAATAGCAGTCCTCCCTCGCTCCTTCGGCCTTCCTCGTGAACAACATAAGCCTTGGCGCTGCAGATCGACATTTCCAATCTCCAGCCAACGTACAATAGCTACAGAAGCAGTTGCCCGGTCGTTCGCCGCCAAACTTCGCGACAGCGCCGCGTTCATCAACTCCCATCCTTTCTATCCTGTGGTCGACTACGACCGCGACGGCAACGTCGCCCCCAACAGCATCAAAACAGGCCAGACCGATCATGGAAGCGCGATGGCAAGAACGCAGTGCCGACTGCTGCCATGACCGCCAGCGTGGCGGCACTGCAAACAACCCTCACCACATACCCCATCGATGACAAGCTGGACGATTTAGGGAACGTCACCATAGAAGACTCGCAGATGTGGAAGATCTTTAGGATCATTGCGCAAGAATCTTGCTAGGCACAGTACCATCTCCTCGCAGTCGTTAATGGCCGCCTCTACCTACTTGCTTTAATCGAGCTACTGCTGTCGGACTAGCACGACGGGACCCTTGTACACATTCTTTGCTCGAAACAAGTACCACACACCCGCAAACATCAGTACAGCAGCAAAGATGACTGAAGCCCAGTTGAAACCTGCGGCGGTTACTGGGGTAAACATTGGCCAGAAAGACCAGAAGAACGCCCAGGCGCTGTAGATGACGGCTGCAATGTTGACAGGTATCCCGAACTTGCCAAGCGAGAAATGCGTTGGTGGGAGGGTGTCGGGGTGGTATATGCGTCGCCAAAGGATGGAGCCGATCGAGAACAAATAGCATTGTAGCAGTGCCACCGTCAGAAGCGACGTGATGGCGTAGAATGCGACGGTGCTGCCAATGTAGATGAGGGAGAGGATGAAAGAGATGACGCTGGTGACGATCACGGCATTGACGGGGATGTGGAGTCGAGGGTGAACCTGAAGCATTGTTAGCTGGGACGCCATCAAAGAAGCCGAATAACGAACGTATGAGATCCAGTCCGAGAAAGGGAAACCGCCATCTCTGGCAAAAGCGAAGAGATCTCTGGTCACCGCAGTAAGATAGCTAACGTTCGAGCAGATCAACAGGCAAATGATCATGACCAGCACAACAGTGGTCCAAGCGACGGACATAGACTGGCGTAAGACGTAGACTGTTGCGTACAGACTTGCTAGAAGATGGTCAGCAGACTGAGTATAGCGGTCCAACAGCGTTCGACATACGATCGGCGAGCGCAGCGTCAAGATCGGGCATGGCAAAGCATAGCGTAACAATAGCTGGGAAGATGAGGCAGAAGTTGATCACGTAGACGCTCATCATCGCACGTGGGACTGATTTGGAAGCACCTGTAAGGGAACTGTTAGCCTTCCAATTAGGTGCAACCAAGATTTAATGTACTTACTCTTGACCTCCTCCGACATATGAGCTGCGGTGTCGACGCCCTGTTTGAAACATAGAAGTGGAATCAGCCCATGTCTCAAGTGGTGTCTCATATGACCTAGCGAGGGGAGGGTTTATGGGTCCGGTTACTTACCACCTGGGTGTATATACCGGAAAGTTGACCAGCCAGGACTGCGAAACCCATGCTGCTCCATCCACCAGTGTTGGAGAATTCAGTAAAGACCTTCTTTGCAGATGCTTTGGGAGCATTGACCTAGAACGAGGTGTGAGTGCCAAGAAAATATCCCGAATAACAAGGCAGCAACATACCCAGATCGGCACGATGAAGCACACATAACTGGATGACATATTAGCGATTATCTTTACCAACTGCCAGAGGTTTGTGCGCACGCTAGCACATGGAGTCCGAATATGAAGTTCTGGAGCTTCGGTATGAGCTTGGCTCCAAACACGTTGATGCATCCAACCAGTAATATGCAAGCAATGACGAACAACGAGCCATGCCACGCCGGGAAGAGATAGTTCGGGTTGTTCTCCAGGATGACAACTTGCAGAAGAGTCCCGGTGAGGAACCTGGTATAGTCAGTACTACAATTGAAGACCGGTAGCCGTGTACTCACACTCCAATCGCATTCCCAGCCTGCCAGGCCATAGTGGAGATCCACCCTGTCATATAGCTAAGTGGTTTCTGCAATATGGGGTGCGCAAACTCGGAGACCCAATGGTATTGTCCACCACTTCAAAGGCTGTCAGTTCAATGATCCAATTATCTGCTGTGTGAGACCCACGCTGTTGGAGCCATGCTGGCCATCTCGGCCTACATAAGAGAAGCGTAAGGGTCAGCAATGTCTCATCAGAGAAGAGAGATCCGCAGTCAACTGCCAACCGGTCCCCTTCCCCCCAATAGTGCTCACCATGGAGAGGTATATCGGACAAAAGCCGACGAAGTTCCAGACGACGGACCAAAGCAAGCCGGCGCGGCCTCCGTCGACGAGGCCTTGGGTTGTGAGGAAGATACCAATCTCCCATGCTGCTGTGGCCATAGCGACGAACGAGACAGTGGACAGTAAGCGAAAGTGTCTCTGAGCTTCGAGTCAGTACACTGGCCGTGCAGAGCGGATTGCAATCGTCATACAATAAGCTGTTGCTTCTTGCCCATCCTCTGCATGTTCAACCGATCTTCCGGCGCGCTCTTCGTGCCCTCGAAGGCTGGATCGTGGTCCACATCGTCCTCGCTAATCGTCTTCTCGCCGACCTCGTAGCGGGGGGCTTTCTGGTCGGCCATCTCGAAGTCATCTGTAGCTGGAGAAACTGAATGAGAGTTGACGTCCGCCATGGTCGCTGAATCAACAACTAACGACAGATATAAATCGTGCCTGGGAGACGCGTGGAAGGAAAGAAGAACAACCCAGATCGAAGAAAGTACATTATTGCTCGCACCCTGGCGGTCTGCCTCAGGTAGCGACGGCACTCGACGCCGCACGGCTGCATACACCTCGTTGCTACATATAGATGCACGCGGCTCGTTTGGTTGCTCTAAAAGCCTCCAGAGCTTGCACGAGCCCTCAATGTCGCCAACGCTAGCTGTGTGAACGGGCTAATGCAGGACCAGTCGCTCGCGAGGCCATCGGGAGCTACCTCCGGCTTTTCCGTCTTCCAAAGTAAAATTGAGATTAGGAGCGTGTTGACCTGCAGACTCCGACCTTGCAACGATTTCATCGATCCAGAGCTCGTCTGGGTTTGAGGACGCGCGTGGGGGAGTGAGTGGACTTTAACCGCAGCTGGGATCACGGCAGGGACTCTGCATTGCCGGCATAAGATCCCCAGCCGGTCTAGCCGTTTCCACAACCACTCGCAGTGCGTGCACAGAGTGCTTAGCATTTTATCTATGCAAGCCACATGTTGTTGGTTGGTCTCGCTATGTTAACGACAACCTAGGAGCCCTTTGATCATGCACGTTTCGAAGCATGCAGAGACAGAAAAAGGAACCTTGTCGGTTCAAGGAACCACGATATTGTAACCGAACACGCTGACAGCATGAATTCCCGAGACTCCTTACACCCCAGGGTGCCTTGGAGCAACCTTCATAGCGCATTCATGCGATAACACTCCCGATGATGGCAGCGCAAGATGCGCCTCAGTACTCAAACTGGCTTGTCATCGCGACAATTATTTTTCTAGTATGGGCATTCATGTTTGGGGGAGTACGAGTGTGGGCAAAGGTGGGTTATCGATGGGCTGTAACGGTGCCACCTCTTGCTAAGGACCATTGTAGGTGTCTCGATCGATGCGATGGTCTCTGAGTGATACCATCTTCACCGCAGCATTCGTATGTTGGTTGCCATATTCAAGAGTTCGTACTGATGATCGATTGCATTGCAGACCGTCGGATTTGCCCAGTGTGTCTGCATATTCCTTGCTGTCAGCGATGGTTTCGGGAAAGCCACGGAAGGCTCACAGGATAATGGGTCACCGCCGTACTCGAAGGTACATGTTCTTACCTTTGTAATCAAACGAGGGCGAACAACTGATGTTTGGACGCAGGCCCTGTATGCAGCCGACATCTTATACGTCCTCTCGGTGGGCTTGTCGAAATGCTCAACTTGTCTATTCCTCGGTAGCTTGACAAGAAGCAAGCAGCAGCAGAGACCGGGCTTCGCCATCGCGGTGTGCTGCGCTTGCTGGACGATCGGAAGCGTCTTTGCAGTCGCCTTGAGAGGCGATCTCACAGCGCCGTGGTTGCTTCCAAGAGGGATCACTACAATGGTATGCTTATGCTGAGTATGCGAGAGGCTTCTAGCTGACTCAAACCAGTACAATCGATGGCTCGGTGTTGAGACATCTGGGCTTGGCTTAGAGGCCGTCATCTGGGCTTTCTCAATGACTCTCGTCATGGGGCTGAACATGAGTATCGTTATGCGTCTGAAAGTTCTGGGGATCTTCGCGTTTCGGTTTCTGTTAGTCCCAGTCGTTGCAGGCCGCCTGTTCTTCCTCTCACCTTCGAATGTCGATGCTCGATCGGTTCACGCCATCACGATATCCTACATTTTCACCGAGGCTGCCATGCAGTACTCCTTGATGTCGGAGTGCATGACTTGCCTCAAGCCGTTCCTCCAGCCGTTCCACTCAGGCTACGGGGTCAGTCAGAATTACAGCACGGATCTTCGGATGAATCCCTCAAGAGACCCATACACAGAGTTGAGCAATGTGTCCCACGCTCAAGACGGTGTCGTCAAGACGGATGTGAAAGTCGGTCTGCGAGAAGTAATCAGCTCGACTGAGGGCAAGAAGGAGTCTCAAGTACTGTCACGCAGGTCGTCTCCACGGCGGGTCCTGCGACGGGACGATATCGTTGGTGGCTTTCGCTTCCGAGCGGACCACGGATCGACATTCACGTCACATGTCGAGGCAGACAATGTGGGTGGCGGTAGAAAGAAGTCGGACGAGGACGATGTGGAGCTGCTGCAGCGGCATGATAACATGGTGATTCAGCAAACAACGAGGGTTTCCATCTCTTCGAGAAAGGACGACGAGTGATGTAGCTGAAGAGCTCCGCGGTGAGCAGTCCGGCTGCTGTCGGAATACAGCCTGTACGACATCAAGACCGTTCAGTCGAGGGTCAGCGCGAGGGATATATCCCGTATTCTTCGTCTTCACAACCACGCAATATGGGAATGTAGAATTAACGCCATTGACCTCAGCCAAACACCTCGTGCGAGCAGTGTCCTTGTACATCGCAGCTCTAGGTTCCTCACAGCGTGGTGAGCTCAAGTTTCGTACAGCAGATGGACAGATGGGACGGAACTAATTTTGATGGTGGACGAAGAATAACAGGGAAAGTCAGCCTGACCGCGGTTCTGCTGCCCGAACAGGCAACTTCTACGTCCATTCCGAGCCGTAGTACTACATTGCATAACTTACATAACTTAAATAAGATCGGCTAAACCTACTAAGCTACGGCGGGCGCGTAGGGGGTCTAAGAGGCGCTAAATCGCAACCCCCTAAAGGCCCGTACCTAGAGAGGTTCTAAGGATACTTTATTTTAGATAGATGTTACGAGTATAATACAGAATGCGCGGGTTTAGGGTAGAATAAGGACTACTCCGTCTTACGGCTTTAGCTAGAACAATAGAGTAACCTTCTTACTCTATACTCTATACTTACTCTATAAAGTAGAGTAGGAGAGTACTATAAAGTAACTTACAATCACTTAGGTATATAGGGACTAAGGATGTCTTCGATATACTTATATTTAACTTATATTACAATCTTATTAAAAGGTTTATAACTATTTATAGTATATTCGAGTTATTTTACCTAAACACCTACTACTACCTACTCTTTAAAGAAGTACTTACGTAATACTACTTATAGGATTATAACACTTTAAACACCCTTAGAATAAGTACTACTAGTAGTATACAAGGCTTAGGCTATAGAGACGAAAGCTCCGCTCTATCGACTAATCGCTATACTAGCGATAATAAAACTAAGGTAGACTTCTTCTATAGAGACCGTAATAAGCTAAACGATTAGATTAACTAGCTCCTACTCTACTTCGAGCTAGATAGAATCTAAGCCTATAAAAGGAGATGCCTTATTATAATAGCCTATCTTAAAGGGGAAGTATAGTACTAGATACGTCTAAGGATTACGAACTTTATTATATATTAGTAAGACGAGGAAGGAATCTTTTCTAACTTCGTTAAGTTCTATAATAAGATGAAAACGATTTACGGTTTTAGTAACGAAAAGAAGGTTATAATCTATATCGTTTAGAACATCGTTTAACGAATATTAGT